>ERZ859937.5-NODE-5-length-139201-cov-19.343193_pt1 | contig 139201 bp, 144 predicted proteins | sample MGYA00509985_ERZ859937 | MGnify/ENA primary metagenome ERZ859937 (study PRJEB30046, sample SAMN00715169) | human gut metagenome | study: EMG produced TPA metagenomics assembly of the A metagenome-wide association study of gut microbiota in type 2... | reverse complement strand
ATAACCCAGGGCGTTGCCCTGGGCTAAGAGCTTCTGCCCTTTCAGGGCGTGCTGCGTAATTCCATCCGTACAGGTCGAATATTTTCTTTTAGTTATGAATTTGTTCTGGCTCTTGTTGATAAATCTATGTTCTAAATTTTAGAACATAAGTTCGATACTTTAGAACACAAGTTCGATACTTTAGAACATAAGTTCTAAACTTTAGAACATAGATTTTTATGACTATAAAAGAACATTTATTATAGTCATATTCACAGTTGACTACTTATGCTGAGTAGCGGCAAACATGATTTAAATATATAAAAAAACAAAAAAAGAATGATTTTTGAGTTTTTTATGTTACTTTTGCAAGCTGAAATGAGAATCAAGAAATTAGATATATTCATCGCGAAGCAATTCGGACTGCTTTTCGTGGGAACATTCTTCATCTGCCAGTTTGTGCTGATGATGCAGTTCCTGTGGAGATACATCGACGAACTGATAGGTAAAGGTTTGTCGGTGGAAGTCATGGCGCAGTTCTTCTGGTACATGGGACTCATGCTTGTACCACAGGCCCTGCCTTTGGCCATTCTGCTCTCTTCGCTAATCACCTTCGGCAACCTGGGAGAAAGTTCTGAGCTGACAGCCATCAAGGCCGCAGGCATCTCGCTGATGCAGGCTTTCAGGTCGCTCATCATCATCACGGTTCTTGTGATGGTCAGCTCGTTCTACTTTCAGAACAACATCGGGCCCAGCTCCAACATGAAGCTGGCACAACTTCTCATCTCGATGAAACAGAAGAGTCCTGAGTTGGAAATCCCTGAGGGAATCTTCTATGACGGAATCCCCAACTGCAACCTCTACGTACAGAAGAAAGACCTCAAGACGGGCAAGTTGTACGGCATCATGATATATCGCATGACCAACAGCTATGAGGATGCCGCCATTATCCTCGCCGACTCGGGTATGCTGCAGAGTACGGCCGAGAAGAAACACCTCGTACTGAGCCTGTACAGCGGAGAATGGTTTGAGAACATGCAGAGCAGCGAGCTTGCCAACAGCGCCGCAGTGCCCTACCGAAGAGAGACCTTCATCTCGAAGAAAATCGTGCTCGACTTCGACAACGACTTCAGCCTCACCGATGCCAGTTCGCTGTCAAACAATGCCAAGGCGAAGAGTCTTGCCAAGATAGAACACGACATCGACTCCATCAACCAGTCGTACGACTCGATAGGAAGAATGTACCTGGCTGATGCCAGAATAAGATACTATCACCAGCCATTCATGAGCAAGCAAGACTCGCTACAGGCTGTGAAAAAAGCTGCTGCAACAAAGGTGAATATCGACTCTCTGTTCGAGAAGATGCCTACAGAACGCAGGCTGTCGGTAGTAAACTACGCTTCATCCGACGTGCAGCAAGCCATGAACGACCTCGACTTCAAGAGTATGATCACCAATGTGGGCGACCGACTGATAAGAGACCACAAGATAGAGGCCATCAACAAGTTCACGCTGGCGTTGTCGTGCCTCATCTTCTTCTTCATCGGAGCACCGCTGGGCGCCATCATCCGAAAAGGAGGATTGGGATTCCCTGTCATCATCTCGGTACTGGTTTTCATCACCTTCTTTATTCTCGACAACACTGGATACCGAATGAGCCGAAGCGGAATTTGGGCTATATGGTTTGGAAAAGGACTTGCCACTGCCGTACTGGGACCTTTAGCGGTATTCGTCACCTACAAGGCAACCAACGACTCGACGGTATTCAACATAGATATGTACAAAGAGTTTATATTCAAGCTTTTGGGAATACGACTCAAACGACATATCTTTGGCAAGGAGGTCATCATCAACGACCCAGCATACACTGAGGACGCCGTCAAGCTGAAACACATCAACGAAGATATCGAGGCATACAACAAGGAGCACAGACTCAAAAAATGGCCCAACTTCATCAATGTGTTCTTCAAATATCAGCCCGATCATGAGATAGAGCGCATCAGCAACGAACTGGAAGCAGTGATAGAAGACTTGTCGAATACAAAGAACAAATATATCCTGCACAACATCAACCAGTATCCCGTACTCTCGCCCAAGGCTCACACACGCCCATTCGAACGTAAATGGCTCAATATCCTGGCAGCCCTCATCGTTCCTTTAGGCACTGTGCTCTACCTTAGAATGTGGAGTTTCCGCCTGCGACTGTACAGAGACCTGAAAGTGGTGACGCAGGTGAACAACGACATCATCATGAGAACTAAAGAAATGTAACTATATATATATAATAAGGTATCAATTAGAAAATGGAAGACGTAAGATTGAATAGCATAGAAGAAGCCGTAGAAGACTTCAAAGAAGGAAAATTCGTTATCGTAGTAGACGATGAAGACCGAGAAAACGAAGGCGACCTCATCATAGCAGCAGAGAAGATAGACGCAGAGAAGGTAAACTTCATGCTCAAGCATGCACGTGGCGTGCTCTGCGCACCTATCACCATCAGCCGATGCGATGAGCTGGATCTGCCCCACCAGGTTTCAGAGAACACATCCATGCTTGGAACTCCATTCACCGTCACCGTCGACAAACTCGAAGGATGTAGCACTGGAGTATCTGCACACGACAGAGCTGAGACCATCAAAGCCCTTGCCGACCCCAACTCCACATCCAAGACCTTTGGACGTCCAGGACATATCAACCCACTATATGCACAAGACAACGGAGTGCTGCGCAGAAGCGGACATACCGAGGCCGCCATCGACCTTTGCAAGATGGCGGGACTCTACCCTGCCGGCGCACTGATGGAAATCATGAACGAAGATGGCACCATGGCCCGCCTGCCACAACTCCTGAAGTTTGCTAAGGAATGGGGGTTGAAAGTCATCTCCATCAAAGACATGATAGAATACCGACTCAAGAAAGAGTCGCTGATAGAAATAGGTGAAGAGGTAGACCTGCCTACAGAATACGGTCACTTCCATCTCATTCCTTTCCGCCAGGCAAGCAACGGACTGGAGCACATGGCCCTCATCAAGGGAGAATGGAAAGAAGACGAGCCTATCCTCGTACGTGTTCACTCATCTTGCGCCACCGGCGACATCCTGGGAAGCAAGCGCTGCGACTGCGGTCAGCAGCTTCACAAAGCCATGGAGATGATCGAGAAAGAAGGCAAGGGAGTACTCATCTACATGCAGCAGGAAGGAAGAGGCATCGGTCTGATGAACAAGATTGCCGCCTATAAGCTTCAGGAAGAAGGCTACGACACCGTGGATGCCAACACCCATCTGGGCTTCAAACCCGATGAGCGCGACTATGGCTGTGGAGCACAGATGCTGCGCCATCTCGGTGTACACAAAATGCGCCTGATGACAAACAACCCCGTAAAACGTGTTGGACTGGAGGCCTACGGACTGGAAATCGTAGAGAATATCGCCATCGAGACCACTCCCAACAAATACAATGAGCGATACCTCAAAACCAAGAGAGACCGCATGGGACATGTGCTTCACCTGGGTTAAACATGGCAGAATGTAACAATTTAGATACAAAAAGTTAAATAATAATATGTTTCTTTCCGCAAAAGAAATAAAATGATTACTTTTGCAAGCGAATTATAAACATTGATATAAATTATGGCACAATTATCAGATCGTCTTAACAGATTGGCACCATCAGCAACGCTGGCGATGTCGCAGAAAAGTAGTGAAATGAAGGCTCAGGGAATCGACGTAATCAACATGAGCGTGGGAGAACCCGATTTCAACACACCTGACAACATCAAAGAGGCAGCCAAAAAGGCTATCGACGAAAATTACTCTCGTTACTCTCCTGTTCCAGGATACCCTGACTTGAGAAAAGCAATTGTTGCCAAACTGAAAAACGAGAACAATCTTGACTATACTGCCAATGAGGTAATCGTAGGTACTGGCGGCAAGCAGTGTGTCTGCAACGCAGTTCTCGCCTTGGTAAATCCTGGTGATGAGGTCATCATCCCTGCACCTTACTGGGTAAGCTATCCACAGATGGTGAAACTGGCTGGCGGTGTACCTGTCATCGTAAACGCAGGTTTCGACCAGGACTTCAAAATGACAGCCGAACAGTTGGAACAAGCCATCACTCCCAAGACCAAGATGCTCATCCTCTGCTCACCAAGCAACCCTACAGGTAGCGTCTATTCTAAGGAAGAGTTGGCAGCACTCGCTGATGTACTGAGAAGACACAAGGAAGTTTTCGTATTGGCTGATGAGATTTACGAACACATCAACTATATCGGCAAGCACCACAGCATCGCACAGGAACCTGACATGAAGGAACAGGTCATCATTGCCAACGGTGTATCAAAGGCTTATGCCATGACTGGTTGGCGTATCGGATTCCTCGCAGGTCCTGAGTGGATCATCAAGGGATGTAACAAACTGCAGGGACAGTACACCAGCGGCACATGTTCTGTGAGCCAGAAAGCAGCCGAGGCAGCCTATACACTCGACCAAAGTGCCGTAGAGAACATGCGCCAAGCTTTCGAACGCCGTCGCAACCTCATCGTAAAGTTGGCTAAAGAAGTACCAGGTCTTGAGGTGAACATGCCACAGGGAGCCTTCTATCTCTTCCCAAAATGCAGCAGCTTCTTTGGCAAGAGCACAGGCGACCGTACCATCAACAATTCCACAGACCTGGCTATGTATCTCTTGGAAGAGGCTCACGTGGCCACAGTGGGAGGTGACGCTTTCGGAGACCCAGATTGTTTCCGTATGAGTTACGCCACAAGCGATGAGAATATCGTAGAGGCAATACGCCGAATCAAGGAGGCGTTGGGCAAGCTCAAGTAATCGAAAAGAAACAACAGCAAACGAATAAGAAATCGGTAAAAACGCACAATAAAAGCGTAGAAAACGACTTAAACAACGAGATATTGATTAAATACATTCAATATCTCGTTAAAACTTCTTAAATGCGTTTCGTGTTTTATTTTTAATTATTATCTTTGCCCTTAGTAACAGAAAAAACCAAACTTTGTCTTGACACAAATAAGGTCTACAAAACATTAGAGAAAAAAACATTCAAATAATTTATTAACTAATAATTTAAAAAAAGTAAAATTATGGCAACTACAAAACAAGCAGCCCCTAAGAAAAAATCTGAGGGCTTTCAGGGAGTAAGAGGCGCATTCTGGATCATCGTGGTATGTGCTATCATCGCATTCACTTTGTTCTTCACATGGTTCGGAAACGACATGCACTTCCAGGATCCAGGTGTACAGGATCACCCAGCAGACATTTGGGGTACAATCTACAAAGGTGGTGTTATCGTACCTGTAATTCACACATTGTTGCTCACCGTATTGGCAATGACTATCGAGCGTTGGATGGCCCTCAAGACCGCTACTGGTACAGGTGCTCTTCCTAAGTTCGTTGCAAACATCAAGGCAGCTTTGAACGCTAACGATTTCGCTAAGGCTGAGCAGCTCTGCAACAAGCAGCGCGGTACTGTAGCCAACGTTGTTATGGCTTCTTTGAACGCTTACAAGTCAATGGAGTCTGGCGCTAACGCTTCTTTGAAGAAGGCTCAGAAGGTAGCTAAGATCCAGCAGGCTCATGAGGAGGCTACTCAGTTGGAGATGCCTACTCTGACAATGAACTTGCCTATCATCGCTACAATCGTAACTCTTGGTACTCTTACTGGTCTTCTCGGTACTGTAACCGGTATGATCAAGTCATTCCAGGCCATGGGTGAAGGTGGTGGCGCTGACTCAGCAGCACTTTCTGTAGGTATTTCTGAGGCGTTGATCAACACCGCATTCGGTATTTTGACATCTTGGTGTGCTGTTGTATCTTACAACACATTCACCAACAAGGTTGATAAGTTGACATACGCACTCGACGAGGTAGGTTACTCAATTGCTCAGACATACGAAGCTAACCACGCAGAAGAGGCTTAATTTTTGCTAACCCTTTAAAATTTTATCGCTATGGGTAAAGTAAAAATTAAGAAAAGTGACATCTGGATCGATATGACGCCTATGTCAGACGTTATGACCCTGTTGCTTACCTTCTTCATGCTCACCTCTACTTTCGTAAAGAATGAGCCTGTAAAGGTAAACACACCAGGTTCTGTGTCTGAAATCAAGGTGCCTGAGAACGGAGTCTTGACTATCTTGGTAAATCCTGAAAAGGACAAGGCTGGTAATCCTACCGGCGAGGGCCAAGTATTTATGAGTATTGATAATACTGATCAGCTGGGTGCTTCACTGAGCACTATGACTGGTGCTTTCGGTGTGGAGCTGACACCTAAGATGATAGAGACATTCAAGAGTGAGGGTACATTCGGTGTCCCAATGAGCGACCTGAAGACTTACTTGGCTATGAATGCTTCTAAGCGTCCACAGTATCTCCAGCAGAAAGGTATTCCTCTCGACAGTATTAATGGTGGTATGAGCGAGTTCCAGCAGTGGGTAAACGCTGCTCGCCAGACAAACGAGGACATCAAGATTGCCCTCAAGGCTGATGCTTCTACTCCATATAAGACAGTTAAGAGAGTGATGAACGAACTCCAGGATATGGACGAGAGTCATTACTATATGATTACACAGTTAAAACAACAGGGGGACGAATAAATGGCTAAGAAAGAAAGCAAACAAAAGAAAATGAATGTCCGCGTAGACTTTACGCCTATGGTGGATATGCTTATGCTTCTTATCACGTTCTTCATGCTGTGTACATCTTTGAGCAAACCTCAGACTATGGAGCTGACAATGCCAAGTAATGATGAGAACCAGAACGACGAGAACAAGAATGAGGCTAAAGCTTCTGAGACTGTGACACTCTATGTAACTGCAGACAACAAGATTTACTATGGTGCTGGTATCCCTAAGTACGACGATCCTACATGGATTAAGGAGACAACATGGGGCACCAATGGTGTCCGTAAGGTCTTGAGAGAGCATGCTACAGAAAACGGTACACGTCCAGTAGAGAGAATCTCACTCGCTGTTAAGGAGTTAAACATGGAGCGTTCTAAGAATCCAAAACAATATCCTGACAGCATCTATCAGAAGAAATTGAGTGACTTGAAGGCAGGTAACTTAAAGGATGGTAAGATCCCAACCCTGACTATCGTCATCAAGCCTACTGACAATGCTTCGTACAAGAATATGGTTGACGCACTCGATGAAATGCAGATTTTGAACATTGGTACGTATGTCATCGACAAGATTAGCGCTGACGACGAGAAGCTTCTCAAGTCAAGAAACGTTAAGATGTAAGATGATTGCTAACAATTAAAACAAGAAAGAAATGGCAAAAATAGATCTATACGATCCTAAATGGGTCGAAATGGTTTTCGCCGGAAAGAACAAGGAGTATGGTGCTTACCAGCTCCGTAAGGGTACTTCTGGTCGAAACATCAAGGCTCTTCTGATCTTGGTCATCGCTGCAGCTCTCGTAGGTGGATTCTTGGCTTGGAAGGTTATCGAACAGAAACAGGCCGAAGAACAGCAAGCATACATGGAAGCTATGGAGTTGGCTAAACTCCAGCAGCAAGCTAAGAAAGAAGAAAAGAAGAAAGAGCCAGTGAAGCCAAAGATTGAACCTAAAAAGGAGATACCTGTGGCTCGCGAGACTCAGAAGTTTACTGCACCTGTCATCAAGAAGGATGAACTCGTAAAAGAGGAAAATCAGGTAAAGCAAATGGATAAACTGGATGAGAAGGTGGCCGTAGGTACTGAGAACAAGGAAGGTACTAAAGACCGTCTGGCTGAAGCTGTAAGAAGCGATATCGCCGTAGCAGCTCCACCACCACCACCAGCTCCAAAGCCTGAGGTTTCTAACAAGGTGTTTGATGTTGTAGAAGAGATGCCTCACTTCCCTGGCGGCGCAGCTGCCTTGCAGGCTTTCCTCTCAAGCAACACAAAGTATCCTGTTGTCGCTCAGGAGAATGGTGTACAAGGTCGTGTAATCGTATCATTCGTTGTAGAGCGTGATGGCTCTATCACTGATGTAAGGGTTGTACGTTCTGTAGACCCATCACTCGACCGCGAGGCTTCTCGAGTTGTAAGAAGTATGCCAAGGTGGAGTCCAGGTAAGCAGAATGGTTCTGCCGTACGTGTGAAGTACACAGTTCCAGTTGTATTTAGATTGCAGTAATAGAATGAAAAGAACATCTTATATTTTTATAGGATTAATATCACTATCAATGGCTTTCTTCTCATCATGTGGTGAGAAGAAAGCCAAAGATGGTAGAACAGATACTCCTACGTCGGGCACTATTGAATTCTATGCAGACGAAAGTCTGAGCCCTATCATCGACGAGGAGAGAACACAGTTTGAGTTTGAATTTCCAAAGGCAAAACTCAAGCCCATTTATTCAGATGAAGTCACAGGACTTCAGATGATCAAAGATTTCAAGACTACTCTTTTATTCACAACTCGTCATCTGAAAGATAGCGAGATTGCATACTTGAAATCGAAAAGCAATGTTATTCCTTCAGTCTTCCCTATCGGATACGATGGATTGGCTTTTATCGTCAACAAGAACAACCAAGATACTTGTATAACGGTAAACGACATCAAACGTGTCCTGACAGGAAAAGCCACAAAATGGAGCGACATTGTTCCTGGTTCTAAAAGAGGAGACATCGAAGTCATCTTCGACAACACTCGCTCGGCTACTACCAACTGGGTTGTTGACTCAGTATTGCATGGCGAAAAGATGGGTGCCAAAATCATGGCAGCCAAGACAAGCAAGCAGGTAATTGACTTCGTAGACGAGACTCCAGGCGCTATCGGTGTAATTGGTTCTAACTGGTTGAACGACCGTCGAGATTCCACCAACACCACCTTTAAGAAGAATATTCATGTCATGCGAGTGTCTATCAAAGACAAGGCAACTCCATCGAACAGTTGGCAACCCTATCAGGCTTACCTTCTCGACGGAAGATATCCATTCGTAAGAACATTATATGCTATAGTAGTAGACCCACACAAGGCGCTCCCATGGAGCTTTGCCAACTACATCACGAACCCACGGGGACAGTTGATTGTATTCAAATCAGGTCTGCTTCCCTATAGAGGCGACATAACCTACAAGAAAGTAAATATTAAAAAATAAGAATCCGATTAAACTTTCTGGATGAAGGTGTCATCTAATGAATAAAAATAGTAATCACACAAATAATAATTGAGATTATGAAAGCAATTAAATATTTAGTAGCTGCCGCATTGATGATGGGTTTGTCAATGCCAGCAATGGCTCAGGATGTCAACTATAAGGACATGCTGAAGTCGATAGAGGCAAATATCAAGTCTGGTAACGCAACCTCAAAGGATTTTGATAAGTCCCTGAAGGAGTACCAGAAAGAGTTTAAGAAAGACCCGAAGGCTCTTGTAGCTTTGGGTAACATTCTTGCTATCAACAAGCAGTATGAAAAGGCTATGGCTGTAGCAGATGCTATCACCATGAAGTTTAAAAACTTTGGTGACGCCTATATCCTGAAAGGTGATATCTACGCATTGCAGGACAATGGTGGTGATGCTGCTGCAAGCTACAACGACTGTATCGTCATGGATCCTAAGAATCCTCAGGGATACATCAGCTATGCCAATGTATATCAGAAGATTGACCCTGTAAGAAGTGCAGAGACACTGAAGAAGCTGAAGGAAGTGAACCCAGAATATCCTTACGAGGCTATGGCAGGTTACACATTCTACAGCAATGGTAAGTACGACAAGGCTTACGATCTCTTCAAGCAGACCGATCCTAACAAGTTGGAGGAATATATCTATGTAGCTTACGCTATCACCGACTATATGGTCAACAAGAAGGATGAAGCATTGACACTTTCTGAGAGTGGATTGCAGAAGTTCCCTAAGGATGCTACCTTCCACAGAGTTGCAGTATGGTCTGCTGTAGATATCGAGAAATTCGATGTAGCTCTCCAGCATGCAAAGGTCATCATGGGTACAGACTCTATCAAGAAGACATCAAGAGACTATACTTACTATGGTATGGCATTGGTAGGCAACAAACAGTACGATGAAGGTATCGCTCAGTATGAGAAGGCATTGCAGCTCAAGGCAGACGATCCTAAGCCATTGCAGTACATCTCTGAGGCATACAAGCAAAAGGGTGATGAGGACAAAGCGTTGGAATACAGCCAGCAGTATATGGACAAAAACCCAGATGCAGCTCCTACAGACTTCATGAAGTTGGCTGAAATCTATGTCAACAAGGCTAAGAAGAATGCAGAAACTAAAGTTCAGAACATAGAAAAAGCCATTAGTGTTTACGACAAACTTGCTGAGAAATATCCTTCATTGAAGGCATTCGCCAAACTACAGGAAGGCAACACTGCATTCCAAAGCGAGTTGGACGATATGGCTATCCCAGCATATGAGGAAGTAATCAAGGAGCTTGAGGCAAAGCAGTGTGACGCTGACGAAGTCGGCTACTTGAAGCAGGCTTATCAGTACATGGGCTTCATCTACAACTACGACAAGCAGGACTTTGAAAAGGCAAAACCATACTGGGAGAAATTGCTCCAGTTGGATCCTGAAAACAAATATGCTAAGGATGCCATCGAAAAGGGCACAAAAGCTACAGCAGAATAATAAGAAACAAGAAATATTCAAGAGCGGAATTCCAAAAGGAGTTCCGCTTTTTTTATACTCGTTTAAGTTATAAGATTGAAGAGAAAAGGTATTATAATAAAATATACACCTACGAGTGAACCTTATAATAAAGGCAGGAATAAAAAATAGATTACAAAACAAAAGAAACAAAAAAGAGCGACTCAAAGAGCCGCTCAAGATGTTTTATGTAACTAAAGTATCTTTCCTTAATAATTAAGGAAGACTGATAGCCTCGTTAGGACAAACATCAGCGCAAGTGCCACACTCTGTGCAAGCATCTGGGTCGATAGAATACTTCTCGCCCTCAGAAATAGCACCTGATGGACACTCATCAATACATGTACCGCAAGCGATACAATCGTCACCAATTACGTAAGCCATAATAATAAAGTTTAAATATTAATAATGTTTTGTTCAATCTGTTTTAATCTATACCTATTAAGTATGGTGCAAAGATAACAATAATTTTTCAAATACCTACATGTAGGTATCATTTTTTTTGTAATTTATACTCTTTCGAAATAAGTTGAGGGCAATAAGAATCCATGTATTCCGTTATAAGAATATGAAAAAGAAGATATTTATCATCATATCCCTTATCGGATTAGTACTCTTCCAGGCACAGGCTCAGGAACGTACCGTAGAGAATCGTCCTTATACCGACCTTCGTACTTTCCACTTTGGGGTATTGGTAGGCACACACCTGCAAGACTTAGAGTTGGTGAATACGGGGCATCAAACCTATATCAACGAGGAAGGTCAAGAAGTAGAATCATGCGTCACCGTCGATCAAGACAGATGGGATGCAGGATTCACCGTAGGCGTACTGGGTGAACTTCGTCTCAACACAAACTTCCAACTACGAGTAGCTCCTGCCATGTATTTCGGCACACGTCATCTTACCTATCGCAACCTGCTGGAGAAAGATGCCAACGACCGGCCTACCGAGAAGATGCAAGAGATGAAAACAGCCTATCTCTCTACAGCAGTAGACCTCATCTTTGCAGCTCCCCGCTTCAACAATCACCGACCATACATCATGGCGGGTATCAATCCGATGTTCAACCTGAACAACAGCAATGACGATTATATCAAACTAAAGAAAACAGACCTGTTCTTAGAAATCGGAGTAGGATGTGACTTATATCTTCCGTTCTTCAAATTAAGACCGGAACTGAAATTCATGTATGGAATTAGCAACACAGTTGATAAAGGGCACATTAATAATATAAAGGATAAAAATATGCTACCATATGCTATGGCTTCCCAGAAAGCACACAGCAAAATGATAGCATTGACTTTTTATTTCGAGTAATCCAAGACTATCTTGCCCACCCAAATGGCATTCTTGCCATTTTGGTCGACAGGAACAAGCTTTCCGTCTAAATCCTTCACATATCTCAATTCCTTGAAATAAGTATGTGAATGACCTCCCAATACCAAATCGATATAGCGAGTGCTGGGTATTGTCTGGACATCATCTGTATTCTCCACATTCCATCCCAAGTGAGAAATACAAATAATGATGTCGCATTTCTTCTTTTTCTTTAAGAAGGTAGCCGTTTCCAAAGCTGTTTTTATAGGGTCAAGATATTTGATCGGCCCATAATTGGCAGCAGTGACAAGTCCTTCCAACTGAGGTCCCAAACCAAAGACTCCGATTTTCACTCCCCCGCGTTTCAATACAACCCAAGGCTTAACAATGTCCTTCAAAGGCGTACCAGTGAAATCATAGTTGGAACAAACTATAGGGAACTTAGCCTTCTTGAAAAGCCGAACCATGTTATCAATACCAAAATCAAACTCATGATTACCTATCGTGGCAGCATCATATCCCATCTCATTCATCAGTCCCACCTCTACATCACCTTTAAAGAGTGTGTAATAAGGTGAACCTTGTGAGAAATCACCACTATCGAAGAGCAGAAGGTCTGGATTCTTCTGTCTTTCCTGCTTCACCATGTTCACCCTACGAAGGAAACCACCTCTGTCTGCAATAGCCGTATCAGCCAAATTAGGATTCAGAGGCATCACACAACTATGTGTATCATTCGTATGCAGCACCACCAACTGTTTCTGTGCCCAAGAACTGAAAGTAATGCAACACATTACCACAGCAAAAAAATATTTCTTCATCATAGATATTATTTGATAACTATACGACCTTCCACTTTAGATTCCACACACATTCCCTGTGCAGCCTGTTCACGAAAATAATTCATGATAATGAAGCGCACATTGTTCTCTCTCTGTTTGGGCGCAAAGACATCCGTTCCTTTCTTAAAGGCAGTCAACTGGTCGTTGCCTTCAGCCAGATAATCAAGCGTTGCCACCCGGTAAGAAGCCTTTTCGTCTATAGGTTGTCCGTTGAGTGTAGCATCCAAAAGCTTCCCATCTTTCGAGATATCCATTTTTACAGCATGACTTACGCCCTCACCACCACGCATGGCAATCTGAGAAAAAAGTTCAAGCACATCCTTACCCGTCAAAGTAAGGAAACATATCTTATTCTCGAAAGGAGCCATATCATTGACATCACCAACCGTTTGTTTTCCCTTAGCCAAGGCTGCACGAATACCACCCATATTATAAACGGAGAACACAGGCTTCTCTTCGAAATCCTTACCAGCCCATACCAAAATATCACAAAGCAGGTTGCTCAATTCACTCTCTGGACGGCCAGCAGCCATATAGTGAGCAGTCTCACCCACAACAGGACTCATAATACTGTCCACCTTATGCTTATAAGGTGCTATAAAGACAGCTGCCTGAGCATCAGGATTCTGATCAAATCTCTTATCCACCAAAATACGGGAACGCTGCACCTTTGTAACCTTGTACTTCTGAGCCACGCAAGGAGTAGATATACCCCAAGTAGCCAAAAGAAATGCAGTAATAACTAAACATTTATTTCTCATGATTCAACTTGTTTTATTTCTTATTGCAAAGATACACTAAAAAAACAAGAAGAACAAAAAAAATATCATATAAAAATAAAGAAAGTAATTGAAAATTTGGAAGATATAAGAAAAAGTTGTAACTTTGCACCCGCTTTTCGGCGTAACCGCTGGCATGGGCTGACGAGTGGCTCGTCTATGTTGCGTTGGAACGACAAACAATATTTAATTATAAAACAAAATGGATTTAATTAAAGTTGCTGAAGAAGCATTTGCAACCGGCAAGAAGTTCCCTGAGTTCAAGGCAGGTGATACTATCACAGTCGCTTACAAAATCGTCGAGGGTTCTAAGGAGCGTATCCAGCTCTACCGTGGTGTAGTTATCAAGATTTCCGGCCATGGCGACAAGAAGCGTTTCACCGTTCGTAAGATGTCAGGTACAGTAGGTGTTGAGCGTATCTTCCCTATCGAGTCACCTGCTATCGATTCTATCGAGGTGAACAAGCATGGTAAAGTACGTCGTGCTAAGTTGTACTACCTCCGTGCCCTTACAGGTAAGAAGGCTCGTATCGCTGAGAAGAAGACTATTCAGAAGAACGCTGAATAATTTTACTCCGCTTACAATCCTAAGTAAAAAGATAAAGGAGACTCACAATACACATTGTCGAGTCTCCTTTTTCTATATCCATACCTGCAAAGGTTTTCCTTCGGTAACATTCTGACTTAAATATCATCATAGTTGGAGGGATCCGATTTCTTCTCCTCCTCCACTTCGTAATTGAGATTTCCGTCATCATCTCCATGCAGAGCCTCATGGAAATCATCCCAACTCTGATACCCCACAAAAAGCGCCAACTTGTTCAGTGTTTTCTTGGTTGGTTTTTCCTTTCCACTCACATAGTTCCACACCTTATGAAGCGCATCAGCATTCAGTTTGATGTGATGCTTAATAGCAAAGAAAGAGGCCAATTTCTCAAAATCAGCTCCAACCGGAATCTTCTTACCAACCTTCTTTTCGATTTCACTTGTGAGATGAGTCAAATCATTTTTCATAACCTAACGTGTTTGAAATTCTCTATTTTGGTTGCAAAAGTACAAAAAAGTTCTTATGAATGGTACAAAAAGAGAGATTTTTTGTAACTTTGCAGCAAATTCTTAACAAACAGAACTTTGCAATGAAAGAATTAGCATTAAAGTACGGTTGTAATCCAAACCAAAAGCCATCTCGAATCTACATGGAGGATGGTAGTGAACTTCCCCTCGAAGTTATTAATGGCCGCCCTGGCTACATCAATTTTCTCGATGCTCTCAATTCATGGCAGCTCGTCAAAGAGCTGAAGGCAGCTACAGGCATTCCTGCAGCAGCAAGTTTCAAACACGTTTCTCCTGCAGGAGCAGCCATTGGTCTTCCACTGAGCGACACACTGAAGAAAATCTATTTTGTCGATGACGTCAACATCGAACTGTCACCATTGGCTTGTGCCTATGCACGTGCACGCGGTGCCGACCGTATGTGTTCTTACGGCGACTTTGTTGCTTTGAGTGACACATGCGATGCAGCCACAGCCACCCTCATCAAACGAGAGGTTAGCGATGGCGTGATAGCTCCAGACTATACTCCTGAGGCAATAGAAATTCTGAAGGCAAAGCGCAAGGGCACGTACAATGTCATCAAGATAGACCCCGACTTTGTGCCAGCACCTATCGAGCACAAGCAGGTATTCGGCATTACCTTCGAGCAGGGCCGCAACGAGGTAAAACTCGATGATCCTGCCTTGTTTGAGGACATCCCTACCAAAAACAAGACATTCACAGCAGAGGCAAAGCGCGACCTCATCATCTCGCTCATCACGTTGAAATACACACAGAGCAACTCTGTATGCTATGTGAAAGATGGTCAGGCCATCGGTATCGGTGCTGGTCAGCAGAGCCGCATCCACTGCACACGTCTGGCTGGTTCCAAGGCAGACGAATGGTGGTTGCGTCAATGTCCCAAAGTGATGAATCTTCCTTTCAAAGAGGGAATCCGCCGTGCCGACCGCGACAACACCATCAACGTATATATCAGCGATGAATGGGAAGACGTGCTGCAGGATGGTGTATGGCAGAACTTCTTCAGCGAGAAGCCAGAGCCATTGACCCGTGAGGAAAAGAAAGCATGGATTGCCCAGAACACAGGTGTATCTGTAGGCAGTGACGCCTTCTTCCCATTCGGTGACAACATCGAACGTGCCCACAAGAGTGGAGTAGAATATATTGCCCAGGCTGGTGGCAGTATCCGAGATGATAATGTTATCGAGACCTGCGACAAGTATGGCATAGCCATGGCATTCACCCACGTACGACTCTTCCACCACTAATCAGTGGTGGGAGTCTGTAACTACCGAGAGAAGAAAAGATTATTTTAAAAACAACATCAACACCATTTAAAGACAAAAGAATATGAATGATATTGATGATATTATCATGGGTGGCATGGTATTCAAAGCCGGAGGAGGCCCCAAGAAGGAGGACGACGGCAAGATAAAGACCAAGGCCAAGAAAAAGAAATATATCACTGGCGCCCACGGCAGCGGATCTGCACGACAGAAAGCTAAGTATCGCCAGCAGCGGGCCAATCGCCACAAGTAGAATTTCTTCTTGAGACAAGACCACAAAAAAAGAGAGGGCTACCTTCCTCACGGAGGATAGCCCTCATATAGGTCATATCAACATAAAATTATAATTTATATAAGAGAGATTCGATTTGACACATCTTACAACAAACCCTTGATTTCAGAAAGAGGTTTCTTTTCCATGTTACCGTTCTGGTAAGTCACTGTAAAGAAGTCATGTACTGACTTACCTCCCTTAAACTGTACCACGGCTACACCACCATCGCGAAGCTGCAATGTAAAGTAACCCTCACGTTTGCCATTGACATACTTTCCGTGCCACTTTTCCTTACCATTCTTGTAGTAAGAAGTAACTTCTCCGTTGAAAACGGTGTTACGGTCATCACCCAAGTCGATGAAGCTATATCCGCCCTCGGCTCTGAGGTTTCCATTCATATAAAAGTCCTGGAAGACATTTTTCTTGGTGATACCACTTCCTGTTGTCATCAAAATACGATAATAAGCAGCCTGATCAGCATTTGCCACATTACTCATATTCTCAGCATAAAAAATGGTGTCAGCAACTACTGTTGCATTTTCCACGTGCTTACGACCAAAACTTGCGATGGTCACGAGCATCATAACTGACAAAAATATAATTCGTTTCATTGTTACTACGTTTTAAAGGTTTATATCTTTTTTCTGATGCAAAGATAGTAATAATTTGAGTAAGTTGTATTTTTCCTTAACGCAATTTTATCATATTTTTTGAGGCTATTTTATTTTGCAATTTGTAACGCACACAAAGTAAGAATTCAAAAGTTTTCCCACGTTTTACTTACACTTTGTCAATTACTACTCCACACATTCTTCTTTACACCCTCTATTTACTAACACTTTGTAAACATCAGTTAATCCTCCAGCAAAAATCAAGCAGGAAGATTACAAGCGGCATAAACAAAACAGAAATGATAAGCGAGCAAGTCCCCAGCCATATATTATACTGCAGAGCCTGCACTTCCCTGCATCAAGCAGGATACGCCCTTACTGTTTTTAGAAAAAATATATCCTCTTTTATGTATGAATCTACGATATTTTTTGTAATTTTGCAACATTATAATAAATAAGTACGCACGCATGAAACATTATATATATAGCATTCTGTTATGCATAATAGGCGCCACCCTCACTTGCTGTAACAGCAGCACAGAAGAATTCTATGCTGATATAGAGCAAGACCGCGACAACGATGAGATAACAAGCGACGACTATGAATACCAGATACCCGTGATATTCCACGTCCTCTATCAAGACAGTCAGGACAGGAAACAGTATGTAGACTATACCAGAATCAAAGAACTCGTTGCCCATGTCAATGAGCTCTATCAAGGCAACGTCTATACATATCAGGAATACGACAACAGCGAGAATATCCACATCCGTTTTGTCCTTGCTGAGAAGAACGAGCAAAATCAAACCTTAGCACAACCAGGAGTTGAATATATCAAATGGACTGGCACCTACCCCATTGACTGCGAAAAGTTCATGGGCGACAACTCACGCCGATACACCAAATATGTATGGGACCCCAACGAATACATCAACGTGATGGTATACCCCTTCGAACAGACAAAAGACGAATCTTCTATCACTTTGGGCATCAGCGTGATGCCCTATCAGGGAGCAGGCTATCCCCAGATAGAAGGTCTCAATAACACCAAGCGCACCAAACTGTCCAAGAGCAATCTGAAATACGCTCACTGCCTCTGCATCAACAGTAAGTACATCTACTTTGAGAGCAACCGATACAAAGGCATAACTTCAGAATCCGAGAACACCGAAAATCTCATCTACGATGCCAATGCCACACTTGCCCACGAGTTAGGACATTATCTTGGTCTGCATCATGTCTTTGCTGAAAAAGACAACAAACCCATCGAGTCGTATGCCGATACTGATTATTGCACCGACACAAAGAGTTATAACCGACCAGCCTACAACACGTGGCTTTCCCAATATATAGAAAACAAACGACAAGAAGCCGAGTCGGCAGGTAAAGATGTCATCGTCCTCCTGTCTGATATGATTTCTCGTCAAAACGACACAGGCGATACTTGGAGTTCCATCAACCTGATGGACTATTCCATGAGCCTGAACTATCAGTTCACAGCCCAACAGCGTGAGCGCATACGCCAGGTACTCTACTACAGTCCCCTCATTCCTGGCCCCAAAAAAGAGCGTCCTAACACTCGCTCCACAGAGACAGCTACTGATGAGCCTCTCGACTTACCAGTAATCATCGTCAAATAACACAGAAAACAAAACATAACATGACATATATCATTCAAGCACCCCAACAGATCAACAGTACTATCCAGTTGCCAGCCTCCAAGAGTATCTGCAACCGCGCCCTTGTCATCCATGCTATGGCAGGCTGCACCTTTCCTCTTAACCATCTGAGCGACTGCGATGATACAGAAGTAATAGTAGCCGCACTTCGTGACATGCCCGAGACCATCAACATCAAGGCAGCAGGCACCGCCATGCGTTTTATGACCGCCTATCTGGCAAGCACGCCAGGCTCGCATACCATCACGGGAACCGAGCGCATGAAGAACCGTCCTATAGCCATTCTTGTAGATGCCCTCCGCCGTTTGGGAGCCGACATCGAGTATGTAGAGAAAGAAGGCTTTCCCCCACTCCGCATCGAAGGCAAACCTCTCGAGGGTGGCCAGATAGAGGTAGTAGGCAGTATCAGCTCGCAGTATATCTCTGCCCTGCTGATGATAGGTCCGGTGTTGCAGAAAGGTCTCGAGCTGAAACTCACAGGCGAGATAGCCTCCCGTCCTTATATAGACCTCACCCTGTGGACCATGCGTCAGTTTGGTGCCGATGCCAAATGGACTGATATCGACACCATTACCATAGCACCCCAACCCTATGCCAAGATAGAAGACTACACTATAGAGAGCGACTGGAGTGCATCGTCCTACTGGTACGAGATCATGGCCCTCAATGCCAATCGTGACTCAGAACTGCAGTTGGATGGTCTGTCAGACTGCACCAAGCAGGGCGACTCTGTGGTGAAATACATCTTCAGCCTATTGGGAGTGAAGAGCGATTTTGAGTTACGCGACCGTATAGCCCCACTCAAGCTGAAGGCCCACCGCTGTACATTACCACGCCTTGACTACGATTTCACGGGTTCTCCAGACCTGGCACAAACCATCGTAGTAGCCTGTTGTGCGATGGGAGTACACTTCCGTTTCACCGGTCTTGCCACATTGAAGATCAAGGAGACCGACCGTATAGAGGCATTGAAGCGAGAGCTCAGAAAAGTGGGTTATGTCATTCGCGACGAGAATGACAACACCCTCATCTGGGAAGGCGAGACCTGCGAGCCTACCCTTGAGCCTATCGACACCTATGAAGACCATCGCATGGCAATGGCCTTCGCACCTCTGGCATTCAAGTTTCCACAGTTGCAGATTAATCATCCCGAGGTCGTCACCAAGTCATATCCCCACTTCTGGGAAGATCTCCGCTCTGTAGGTTTCATTATCACCGAGAAGGCATAATTCCCTTGTCTTCTCACAAACAGTAAGAATCTATCCGTACATCCCATGCTATATCTCATCATATCCCTCGTGGTCTTGGGCATCATCTCTGCTCTATTAGGCATCTTGAGCCATCGCAATGGTCCCGAATCACCTATTCAGGAAGGAGTTTCCTGCAACACCTGCAATGGCGATAATGCCAAATGCGAGCAAGAATGCCTGATGGAAGCATCGGTCAAAGAAATCGAATATTTCGACGATGAGGAGTTGGACCGTTTTCGAGGTCGCGAGTCCCATGACTATACACCCCAGGAAGTAGAAGAATTCTCCGAAGTCCTCTATACCATGCATCCCGAAGAAGTGGCAGCCTGGAACAGAAGCCTCATTCTCCGGGGCATCAACCTTCCCGACACGCTGAAGGACGAAGTCATAGCATTTATACAGGAAAGCCACGTAGCCTCATGAACATACTCGAATATACATTTTTCCAGAACGCCCTTGCAGGAGCTTTCCTGGCAAGCATCCTTTGCGGTTTCATAGGAACCTACATCGTAACCCGCCGCCTTGTCTTTATCAGTGGCGGTATCACCCATGCTTCGTTTGGAGGCATAGGCATAGGAGTGTTTGCCGGCATCAACCCCATCCTGTCTGCAATGATATTTGCCATACTCAGCGCTTTCGGCGTACAATGGACTTCCTCACGCAAGGACATACGTCAGGACTCCGCCATTGCCATGTTCTGGACTCTGGGCATGAGTGTGGGCATCATCTGCTGTTTCCTTACTCCAGGTTTCATGCCCGACCTGCCATCTTTTCTCTTCGGCAGCATTCTCACCATCGGCACAGGCGATCTCTGGCTGTTGGGCATTCTCACGGCATTTGTCTGCATACTCTTTACTCTTTTTCTACGACCCATCCAAAGTGTGGCATTCGACCGCACCTTTTCTCTTTCGCAGCATCTTCCCGTCGCCCTGATAGAATATACGATGATGGCACTCATCGCCATGACCATCGTCGCCACCCTCAAGATGGTGGGTATAGTCCTTGCCATCAGTCTGCTTACCATTCCACAGATGACGGCCAGTATCTTCACCTACAGTTACAGGCGGCTTATCCTCTACAGCATCATCGTGGGCTGGTTCGACTGCCTCATCGGGCTCCTCGTCAGCTATCAGTTCAATGTTCCCTCAGGAGCCACCATCATCTTTGTAAGTATCCTCACTTTTACCCTCTGCAAGACAATAAAAGCAGGCATATCTCAGTTTTATAAGAAATAAAAAACATTTATAAGAAACAAAAGCCATCAACGTGAAACAGCATTCTGCCCTTCATATTATCCTCATCCTCGTCATAGCCCTCATCGCCGTGACAGGTTGTTCTACGCAGAAAAATACTGCGCGCAACAGATGGCTGCATGCCTTCCACTCCAAGTACAATATATACTATAATGGCACCTTGGCTTATATCGATGCCTCGCTCGAGAAAGAGCAGGGCAACAAGGACAACTATACCGAAATCATTCCCCTTTATACCGTAGGCAACAAGAACAGCCGCGAATTGGGCAAGGGCAACTACGACCGTGCCATCGAGAAATGTCAGAAAGCCATCCAGCGCCACAGCATCAAGCAGCGCCCCGAATGGAACAAGAGTCGCCGAAAGACAGCCAAGGACATCGAGTGGCTCAACCGCAGAGAGTACAATCCCTTCATCTGGAAGGCTTGGATGCTGATGGGCCGTTCGCAGTTCTATCAAGGCGACTTCGAGAATGCCGCTTCCACCTTTGCCTATATGAGCCGGCTCTTCGAGACCCAGCCTGCCATCTACGGCCGTGCAAAGGCATGGTTGGCTAAATGCTATATCGAACAGGGCTGGATGTACGATGCCGAAGACATCATCCGCAATATGCAGCGCGACTCCATCCACTGGCGTGCCCAGAAAGAATGGGACTACACCTATACGGATTATTACATCCACACCCAGCAGTTCGACAAGGCCATCCCCTACCTGCGCAAAGTCATCAAGCATGAGATGCGCCGCAAACAGAAAGCCCGCGAGTGGTATCTCATGGGCCAGCTGCAGGCTGCATTGGGTCGTAAGACCGAGGCCTACAAGGCCTTCAAGCACGTGATACGTCTCAACCCACCCTACGAGCTGGAGTTCAATGCCCGCATCTCTATGAGCGAGGTGATGGCATCCACCAATACCAAGCAGGTTCTTTCCCGTCTGCGCCGAATGGCTGCCTCCGACAAGAATAAGGAGTACCTCGACCAACTCTATTATGCCATGGGTAATATCTACCTGCTGAAACGTGACACCCTCAATGCTATCTCCTCTTACGAGAAAGGCAATACAAAGTCAACACGCAACGGTATAGAGAAAGGTGTACTGCTCCTCCACTTGGGCGACCTATATTGGGTCAAGGAGCTCTATTCAGATGCACGCCGCTGTTATGGTGAGGCCATCGGCCTGTTGGACAAAGACCGCAAGGACTACAAACAACTGTCCGAGCGTTCCAAAGTACTCGACGAACTCGTACCCTATACCGAGGCTGTCCACTTGCAGGATTCTCTCCAGCAACTTGCCACCATGAGTGAGTCCGACCGCAATGCCGCCATCGACCGAGTGATAACCCTTCTGAAGAAGAAGGAAAAAGAAGAACGCAACCAGCAGGCCGAAGAGAATGCCCAGCGCCAGTTGGCTCAGAATGGAGGAATGGGCAACACCTCTGCCAACAACCGTCCGTCACAAACATCATCGCCTGCAGCATCGCAGGCCAACAGTGCCTGGTATTTCTACAACCCCATAGCTGTAAGTCAGGGTAAGACATCCTTCCAGCGTCAGTGGGGCAAGCGCGAGAATGTAGACAACTGGCAGCGTATCAACAAGACCGTTGTAGCCTCAGCTCAGGGAGCAGAGGAGATGACCGACGAGATGCGTGACTCCTTGGCACAGGCATCCATACAGGAAGACTCCATCAAGCAGATAGCCGACAGTGCCCAGAACGATCCTCACAAACGCGAATACTATCTGGCACAAATCCCCTTCACCGCAGAACAGTTGCAGGCAAGCAACGCCTTGCTCACCGATGGTCTGTATCACTCTGGAGTCATCTTCAAGGACAAGCTCGACAACCTGCCACTGAGCGAGAAAGCCCTGCGACGCATTGAGGAACATTTCAAGGATTATGAACACATGGACGATGTGCTCTATCATCTCTATCTGCTCTACTCACGCAAGCACATGCCTTCTACAGCCAACACCTATGTAGAGCGACTCAAGCAGGAATACCCAGAGAGTCAGTGGACCACACTTCTTACCGACCCCTACTATGCCGACAATGCCAAGTTTGGTGTCCACATAGAAGACTCGCTCTATACTGCGTCCTACGAGGCTTTCAAACTGGGGAAATACCAGACGGTACTGTCCAACTCTGATATATCATCCACCCGTTTCCCCATGGGCGCCAACCGTGACAAGTTTATCTTTATCAGCGCTCTGAGCAAGTTGAACCAGGGCGATGCGCAAGGATGCGTGGCAGATATGAAGACCCTGGTCGAGAAATATCCTGAGGGCAGACTCAGCGAGATGGCTGGTATGATAGTCAATGGAGTCAATGCCGGAAAACGTCTCCATGGCGGCAAGTTCGACCTGGAGAACGTATGGGAGCGACGCAGCACCGTACTCAATGAGAACGAGAAGACTGCACAGAAGGCCTTCAGCCCAGAGCGACAGACCGACTTCGTGTTCCTCTTTGCCTATCAACCCGACTCTGTCAACGAGAACCAACTGCTCTTCGAGATGGCGAAGTTCAACTTCACAACCTATCTTGTCCGCAACTTTGATATCAACATCGAAGAACGCGACGGCATCCATCTCATGCAGATCACAGGTTTCCGTAATTACGACGAGGCACGCCTCTATGCCCACGACGTACTGCATCAGACACAAATTGTGCGCCTTCTGAGTAAGTCGCGCACCTATCTCATCAGCCAAGAGAACCTCTCGCTGTTGGGCACCCAGTATGCCTATAGCGACTACGACAAGTTCTATCTGAAGCATTTCGCCCCAGTGAAGCCTATCCAGACCAACTTGCTTGACGAGCCGACAGAGATCATCACCGAAAAGGAAGAGTCCTCTGTATCCTCTGACGAAAAGGAAACCGATGAGAACCCAGAACTGGAAGAGCAGAACACCTCGACAACCATCGTCGTTACAGAGGAGAAGACTGACAACCAGGCACCATCCGATAATACGATGACTATACCCGAAGAGCCTCAGCAACAACAGAATGCTCAGGGCACAACCATCATCAAGGAGGAAACGCAGCCTGCCCAAAACAGCAATATCATCAAGGAGGAATCGCAGCCTGCCCAGCCTGCTTCAGGCACTACTGTCATCAAGGAGGAACCCCAGCCTGTCAATACAGCAAAGACGAATCAGCCTGCAAAGACGAGCCAACCTGCAAAGACTGGCAAGACTGCAAAGACAGACAAGACTGCCCCGTCAAAGACAGCCAATAAGAACACAGCAGCCCCCAAGGCTAAAGACAACAAGACAGAAGAAAAGAAAAATCAGAAAGACAACAAGGAGAAAAAAGAAGACTCCTATGATCTGGAAGACGAATATTTTGAATTAGAAGGATTTTAGAAATATGAACAACGGACTATTATTATGGGTAGATGATGAGGTGGAACTTCTCAAGGCCCACATCATCTTCCTCGAGAAAAAAGGTTACCAAGTTGTCACAGTAAGCAACGGAGCCGACGCCATCGAGCAGTGCCGCCAGCAAACCTTCGACCTCATCTTGCTCGACGAGATGATGCCAGGACTCAGCGGTCTGGAGACACTGCAGCAAATCAAGGACATACAACCTGCCACACCTGTGGTAATGTGTACCAAGAGCGAGGAAGAAGACATCATGAACCAGGCCATCGGCTCCAAGATAGCCGACTATCTCATCAAGCCCGTCAACCCCAACCAGATTCTCCTGTCGCTCAAGAAGAACATCCATCAGCGCGAGATTGTCAGCGAGGTAACCCAAAGCAGCTACCAGCAAGAGTACCAGCAGTTGGCAATGCAGATCATGGACAGCCGCACCTGGAAAGACTGGATGGATATCTACCGTCGACTCGTGAAGTGGGAACTGGAGCTCAGCAGCACGAACAGCCCGATGACCGAGATGCTGCAGATGCAGAAGGAAGAGGCCAACTTAGGCTTTGCCAAGTATGTTTCCAAGAACTATCTCGACTGGATGCAGCAGCTCGCATCCCTCAGCCAGAACGAGGAACGCCCCTGCATGAGTCCCGATGTCTTCAAGACCAAGATATTCCCTCACCTCAACCAGGGCGAGAAAGTTTTCCTCATCGTTATCGACAATTTCCGCTACGACCAGTGGAAAGTGTTGGCACATGACATCGGTGACCTCTTCGACATCGAGGAAGATATGTATATGAGCATTCTCCCCACTGCCACCCAGTATGCACGCAATGCCATCTTCAGTGGACTGATGCCAGACAAGATAGCCCAGATGTTTCCAGACCTCTGGGTAGACGAGGAAGAGGAAGAAGGCAAGAACCTCAACGAGGCACCCCTCATACAGACTCAGTTCGACCGATATCGTCGTCACAACACCTTCAGCTATCATAAGATCAACGACTCCATGGGAGCCGACAAATTTCTTGACAAGTATAATGAGCTGAAAAACTACGACCTGAATGTGGTAGTCATCAACTTCATAGACATGCTCTCCCATGCCCGCACCGAGTCGAAGATGGTCCGCGAGTTAGCCAACAACGAGTCTGCCTATCGCAGCATTACTCAGAGCTGGCTTCACCACTCTGTGCTGTCCGAACTCTTCAAGCTCCTGTCGCAAAGCAATTATAAAGTCATTATCACCACCGACCATGGCAGCATAAGAGCCACCAAGCCTCTGAAGATAGTAGGCGACCGCAACACCAACACAAACCTGCGCTACAAGTTAGGCAAGAACCTTGCCTATAGTGCCAAGGACGTATTTGTCATCAAAGACCCACACAAGGCACTGCTTCCTGCGCCCAACATCAGCACCTCGTATGTGTTTGCCTATGGCGATTCCTTCTTCGCCTATCCGAACAATTACAACTATTACGTTTCCTACTATAAGGACACCTTCCAGCATGGAGGCATCTCCATGGAAGAGATGCTCATCCCTATGATCACCCTCTCACCCCGAAAGCGATAGATGACAGAAGGTTTCATGACCATCGGTCAAGGAGAAAACTCAAGAACAGAACAAATAACACAAAGCCCAACAAGACATAGTCCAAAGGGCACAACTTAATAAAAATTATAGCAATATGGAAATAAAAATCAACTCATTAGAGGACATACACAACGCAGCAAAGGCGTTCATCTCGAACATGGGTGACAGCAAAGTCTTCGCCTTTTACGGCAAGATGGGAGCTGGCAAAACTACCTTCATCAAGGCATTGTGTGAAGAATTAGGAGTAGAAGACGTCATCACCTCCCCCACCTTTGCACTCGTCAACGAATACACCTCAGGCAATGGCGACCCCATATACCACTTCGACTTCTACCGCATCAAGAAGATAGACGAAGTGTACGACATGGGCTACGAAGACTACTTCTATGGTGGCAACCTCTGCTTTTTAGAGTGGCCAGAACTCATAGAGTCCCTTCTACCAGAAGATGTCACCAAAGTTCACATCACTACAGAAGCAGACGGCTCCCGCACCATCTCCTTCTAACCTGCACAAAAGCAGGAAAATCAATCGCATATATAATATTTATGCTCACGTTCGCACGCGTACATTATATTATATATGCGTTTTTTCATTTTGCAACATCTCAAGGATGATGTATTCCTCACATTCTGTTCTTCCGACTTTCTCCAGCACCCATAGCCTTATACTTGCTACGAGTGACATAAGTAATTAACTATAAGTATGACTAAAATACAAGTAAGTCAACGTGAATTATAAATAAGCAATAACTGAGTCAACTCATATTATCAATAACACTTAGAGTAGTCAACTAAAATCGTTAAACCACAGCGAAAATTTCGTTGAACCACAGTATATTCTCCGTTCAAAGGCTTTGAACGGACATTCAAAGGCTTTGAACGCACATTCAAAGGCTCTGAACGGAACTTTCATAGGCTATGAAAAAGAGTTTTATAGTATAAGAGCAAGATTTCTCTCAGTATGAAGTGAAAGTTTTAACGGAATTCAAGGGTGATAACTCAAGTATCGCATTCGTTATTCATCTATCGTTAATGGGAATGTGAGAGGAGATTTTAGCACTATTTCTATCATAGTCAAAAAAAAAGCATGGCGGAAAGCCATGCTTTTGTATGAAGCGATTGGGGATTAGAGGAGTGCCTGGAACTTCTCGACGAGGGCTGGCTTTTTAGCAGAACCAACAAACTTGTCAACGAGTTTACCATCCTTGAAGAAGAGAAGGGTAGGGATATTACGAACACCAAACTCCATGGCGATATCCTCGTTCTCCTCCACATCACATTTACCTACTACTATCTTGCCATCATACTCTGAAGCAAGCTCAGACACGATGGGTGCCAACATACGGCAAGGACCGCACCATGTTGCCCAAAGGTCAACTACCAAAGGCAGCGAACCATTCTTATAACTCTCGAAATTCTCGGTTGTAATTGTAACTTCCATTTTTTCTTAATTTTAATTGTTTATATTGTTCACTCAACTTTCGCAAGTTCAGAAGTCATATAGAAGTTAAAGAAGTTATCACTCCCTTCGTTCATTAGAAGTTATAGCCAACAGCCTTTTGGGTTGAATACTTAACCATACAGCATATGGCTTTAACTTCTCCAACTACTATAACTTCCCCATTTGCGAAACATCAGTTATTCATATAATTACTGCAAATAATATGCCAAAGTTCATAACCCATACAGCAGTTGAGACAACACCCAAAAGGCTATGACTTTTCGAGACATCAGTTAATGCTATACGACATTTTGGGATTGTCCTCGATGAACTGGATGAGGTTCTTGTCTACATTCACCGTCTTGTCTTGGGCCCTCATAAGGATGTAGTCGTTGCTCTCCACTTCGTGTATGCGGAGGAAGAGCTGGGTACGACTTTCCTCATTGTCGCGGGCAAGGAGTGTGCTCAAGTCGCTCACCAACGTATCGTTGATGATATCACTATCTATCGTGATGGTGAGTTTGTCCAACTTTTTCTCCTTTACCGTCTGGAGATACTCCACACTCGAAACCTTGAAGTCAAGATACTGGTCGTTGCCATAACGTGACTGACACTTCGCTGTAACAAAGACGGTACAGCCCTCGGTGAACATACCCTTCCACTGTCCCCAGTCCTCACCAAAGAGAGCCAACTCGCCGGAGCCTTCGAAATCTTCTATCGTGACGAAGCCGCAGGGATTTCCCTTCTTGGTGAACTTCGACTTCACTCCAGTGATGATGCCGCCAAAGACTATATTCTCTTTCTTGGCAAGCGAGGGCTTGTCGCCTAACTCAGCGCAATGGGTGTTGCACATAGAGTTCAGCACCACACTATAGTCGTCCAAAGGATGAGCCGAGAGATAAATACCCACCAAGTCGCGCTCCTTGTTCAGTCGTTCTATGGTGCTCCATCCTTCGGCATGAGGAATGGGAGGTGTGGCTATCTCTATGGCGTCGAGTCCTCCAAAGAGAGAGGTGACAGCCTCGTGCTGCTCGCGCTGATAAAGCTGACCATATCTTACCAAGGTGTCGAGGAACATCTCGTTCTTGTTATTGACACCAAAGAAGTTTTCGCGGGGTATTCCGAAACTGTCGAAGCCACCACTCAGCGCCAGGCTTTCAAATGCCTTTCGGTTGACATTGCTGAAGTCGACACGCTGGGCAAAATCAAAGATATCTTTGTAAGGTCCGTTCTTCTCGCGTTCTGCCACAATGGCATCGGCTGCAGGAGTTCCCATACCCTTGATGGCAGAAAGGCCGAAACGTATCTCGCCATGCTCGTTCACACCGAATGCACGATAACTCTCATTGACATCAGGCCCCAGGGTCTTGATATTCATCGACTGGCACTCCTCCATGAGTTTGGTAATCTCGGTAATCTGAGAGAAGCGGCGGGTCATCAGCGCAGCCATGTATTCGGCAGGATAATGTGCCTTGAGATAGGCTGTCTGATAAGCTACCCATGAATAGCAGGTGGCATGCGACTTGTTGAAGGCATAGGAGGCGAATTTTTCCCAATCGCCCCATATCTTCTCGAGCACCTTAGGGTCGTGACCGTTCTCTTGTCCCTGCTTGATGAACTTAGGTTTCATCGCGTCTACAATGTCCTTCTTCTTCTTACCCATCGCCTTACGAAGGGCATCACTCTCACCTCGGGTGAAGTTTGCCAACTGGCGTGAGAGAAGCATCACCTGCTCCTGATATACAGTAATGCCATACGTGTCCTTGAGGTATTTCTCCATGCAGGGGATATCGTACTCGATAGGTTCCTTTCCGTTCTTACGGGCAATGAACGAGGGGATATAGTCCATAGGACCCGGACGGTAGAGAGCATTCATGGCGATGAGGTCCTCGAAGACGGTAGGCTTCAGCTCACGGAGATACTTCTGCATACCGGGCGACTCAAACTGGAAGGTTCCGATGGTCTGTCCCCGCTGATAAAGCTGATAGGTCAGTTCATCATCGATGGGCAACGTATCAAGATCGATGACATCACCAGTGGTCTGCTTGATAACCTTGCAAGCCTCCTTCATCTCTGACAGGGTCTTAAGACCCAGGAAGTCCATCTTGATAAGTCCCGTGGTCTCGATGACATGGCCATCATACTGGGTCACGGCTGTCTTCAGACCAGGGAAGTCTGGGTCGTCGGCAGTAGATACCGGTACCCAGTTGCTGATAGGGTCACGACAAATAATGAAGCCACAGGCATGAATACCTGTTCCTCGCACGGTGCCCTCGAGCATCTTGGCATATTTGATGGTGTTGCTCTCGCGTATATCAGAAGAGAATTCTGCCTGCTGCAGTTCGGGGGTGTACTTGATGGCATTGGTCAGATTCATCTTCGCTCCATCAGGCAGTCGGTCAGGAATCGCCTTACAAAGGGCATTCGCCCTGTCGAGTGGCAGCTTCTCCACACGCGCCACATCCTTGATGGAGTTCTTGGTGGCCATACTGCCATAGGTGATGATATGGGCACAATTCTCGTGTCCATACTTATCCATCACCCATCGCAGCACCTTGCCTCGACCATCGTCATCGAAGTCGGTATCAATATCAGGCAGGTTGACACGGTCAGGATTCAAGAAACGCTCAAACAGCAAGTCATATTTCAAAGGGTCAATCTTGGTAATGCCCAAGCAATAAGCCACGACAGAACCTGCCGCCGAACCACGGCCAGGACCTACCATGACACCCAACTCCTCGCGGGCAGCCCTGATAAAGTCGGACACGATGAGGAAGTAGCCAGGGAAACCCATGGTCTTCATCACATGAAGCTCGAAGTTGACATGCTCGTCGACATTGGCAGGAAGCGGGTCGCCATAGAGTTTCTTGGCTCCCTCGTAAGCAAGGTAGCGCAGGTACTCTGCCTCAAACTTGATGCGGTATATTTTGTCGTAGCCTCCCAGACGGTCGATTACTTTCTGTCCTTCCTCGGGCGAAAGTGGATTCTGCCCATTCTCATCGGTGGTGAACTCATGATAGAGTTCCTCCTCGGAAACTCGCTCACGCAACTGCTCCTCGGTACCGAAGCTCTCCGGAATGGGGAAGAAAGGCATAATGGGGCCATGGTCGATGCTATAGACCTCCACCTTGTCGAGCACCTCCAAGGTATTGGAAAGAGCCTCGGGAACATCAGAGAAGATGGCGTTCATCTCCTCACGGGTCTTGAACCACTCCTGCTTGGAGTAGCGCATACGGTTAGGATCATCAAGGTCCTTGCCCGTTGCCAGACAGAGCAGATGGTCGTGAGCCTCTGCTGTCTCCTTGTCCTCGAAGTGGCAGTCGTTGGTACAAACCAACTTGATGCCATACTCCTTTGACATCTCTATAAGTACCTTGTTGGCCCGTTGCTGCATGGGGAAGGCCTCGCGGTTGGCAAGGACAGAAGGGTCGGTCACCTCGTGGCGCTGCAACTCCAGATAATAATCATCGCCAAAGACACGATGATACCACTCGCATGCCTCACGGGCTCCTTCGATATCGCCATTCAGTATCTTGCGTGGCACTTCTCCTGCGATACAGGCCGAACAGACAATGAGGTCTTCATGATACTTTTCCAAATCAGCACGGTCGGTACGTGGACGCATATAATATCCGTCCACCCACGAGTTGCTCACCAGCTTGATGAGGTTCTTATATCCATTATAATTCTTTGCCAGCACGATGAGGTGATAACCACTCATATCGCCTTTATCCTTCTCACGGTCTTCCTTGCGGCGATGGGCTACATACATCTCACAGCCTATGATGGGCTTGAAAGGTTCCAATCCCTCTTTCTTTCTGCCTTTGTTCACCTTGGCGCAATAGTCGCAAAGCTCCTTGATGCCGAACATCACACCATGGTCGGTAATGGCCATACCCTTCATGCCATCGGCAATAGCCTTGTCCACAAGACGGGGAATCCTGGACTGACCATCGAGAATGGAATACTGGGTATGAACATGTAAATGAATGAAATCTTCCATTTTTATGCGTAAAACTCAAAATTTGAGTTCAAAGTTACGGGTAAAAGTTGACATAACCAAAAGAAAAAGGAGAAAAATTTGCAAAAACGACAAAAATGGTGTACCTTTGCAGCATTAAAACTCAATCCTACCTTATGGGACAAAGAATAAAGAAACTAAAGAAAATTAGATTACACCGTGAAGGTACAGACCAACTCGTGTATGGGATGATAGCAATAGTAGCAATCGCCGCAATCTTATGGAGCACCATTGACAACAAGATTCCTTTCTGGATTTTCGTAGTAGTCTTTGGTACGGTATATGGTATCGTACTCAACTTCTATAGATGTCCAATAAGATACTTGAATATCGAAGACACCGACAACTTGGTGGTGGCACCGGCAGATGGCAAGATCGTGGTTATTGAAGAGGTGGACAATGCACCCTACTTCAACGACCGCCGACTGATGATTTCCATCTTCATGAGTCTTTGGAACGTACACGCCAACTGGTTCCCCGTTGACGGAAAGGTGAAATTCGTGAAGCACGTAGACGGCAACTACCACAAAGCCTGGTTGCCAAAGGCAAGCGAGGAAAACGAGCATGCCGACACAATGATTACCACGCCCAAGGGGGTGGATGTGTTGTGCCGACAGATTGCTGGTGCCGTAGCACGCCGTATCGTAACCTATGCCAAGGAGGGCGAGGAGTGCTATATTGATGAGCACCTGGGATTCATCAAGTTGGGCTCACGTGTGGATGTTTACTTGCCTTTGGGCTCTGAGGTATGCGTAAAGATGGGACAATCAACTACTGGTGATCAGACAATCATCGCAAAACTGAAATAAATGAGTATTAAGAAACATATTCCAAACACGATAACTTGCTGCAACCTGATTTCGGGCTGCATCGCGACATCGTTTGCCTTTGGCGGTTCACCAAAGCTGGCTTTATTGTGGATTATCATTGGTGCCATGTTCGATTTCTTCGACGGCATGAGCGCCCGACTGCTGCATGTATCATCGCCTATCGGCAAGGAGCTCGACTCTTTGGCTGACGACGTGACATTCGGTGTGGCTCCTGCCACTATCGTATTTTCGCAACTGTATGTGATGGAATACCCATCCTTCTTAGAGAGTTTGCGACCTGTGTTGCCTTATGCAGCCTTTATCATCGCGGCATTCTCGGCACTGAGACTGGCGAAATTCAATCTCGACGAAAGACAGTCAACCTCTTTTATTGGTGTGCCTACTCCTGCCAACGCTCTCTTCTGGGGCTCGCTGATTGTCTTCAATCCAGAATGGCTCACCGTCCACAGTTGGTCGGTATTCATCATCTTGGCACTCATCCTTATCACCAGCTACCTGTTGGTATGTGAGTTGCCATTGTTTGCCCTTAAGTTCAAACAATGGTCATTCAAGGGCAATGAGGTGAAATATGTTTTCATCGCCTTCACCGTTATCGTATTGGCATTAGCCATTGTCAGCGAAGGGGCTATTGGATTCCTGCAGGCATGGTGGCTTATCATCTTGGTGTATGTCCTGACATCACTCTTCCTGTTCTTAAAGAAGAAAAAATAAAAACATATCATCATAACAAAGGGCTTGTTTCATTACGAAACAAGCCCTTTTTATATTTAATGCTCTCAAATCGGCAAGAAAGAAGCCAATTCCCAACTCCTATTCTCTCATCCTAAGAGAGCAAGTATGCTTTACGAGCAGGACTAATTGTGAACGAGAGTACCAATCTCCTCGCCTTCCATGACCTTCTTAAGGTTGCCTACGACATCCATATTGAAGACATAAATAGGAAGGTTGTTCTCCTTGCACATAGTGGTGGCGGTGAGATCCATCACCTTCAAGCCCTTTGTGTAGATTTCGTCGTAGGTAATCTCACTAAACTTCGTGGCAGTTGGGTCTTTCTCCGGATCGGCGGTATAGATGCCGTCTACTCGGGTTCCCTTGAGCATCACGTCGGCCTCGATCTCGATGCCACGCAATGAAGAACCAGTATCTGTGGTGAAATATGGACTGCCGGTACCTGCAGAGAAGATACAGATATAGCCAGCCTCCATTGCCTCGATGGCTTTCCACTTGCTATAGAACTCGCCAATGGGCTCCATACGAATGGCTGTAAGCACTTTGTTCTTTACGCCAATAGCGCCTAAGGCACTACTCAGAGCCAAGGAATTGATGACGGTAGCGCACATTCCCATCTGGTCGCCCTTTACACGGTCGAAGCCCTTCTGACTTCCGCTGAGTCCTCTGAATATGTTGCCTCCGCCTATCACGATACCAATCTGTACACCCATCTCGTGTACTTCCTTGATTTGGCGTGCATAGTCGCTCAATCGTTCTGGGTCAATGCCATAGCTCTGGCTTCCCATCAAACTTTCTCCACTCAACTTCAGGAGAATTCTCTTAAATTTTGCCATATTCGTTGAATATTTTAATTAATAATGTTTTCTCTTTTTGTGTGGACAGAAATAATCTCTTGCCCTGCTTACAACTTGATCTTGATTTCGCCAAAAGAATAGGAGCGGATGTGGCCTTGCTTATCGTGCAGAATGAGATGTCCATCATCCTCTACCTCTACGATGGCACCCTCGAACTCACCATCCTTGTCCTCATACCAATGATAACCCTTACGGCGATAAAGCGACTGATGGTAAATACCGGAAACATCCATATAGTCAGCACGACGCAGAAGTTCGTAATAACCGGCAAAGGCTTCCAAGATCTTCTGCAACAATTCTTCGCGGTCTACATCATGTCCCAAAATCTGACGCAGCGACACAGGATTGGGAGCATCACTTACAAACTCTTCTTGGTTCACATTGAGTCCTATGCCAAAGACGCATCGCTTGATGCCCTGCGAACATACCGAAGTCTCTATCAGCGTTCCACTTATCTTTTTGTCATACCAGTATACGTCGTTGGGCCATTTCAAGGTAATGCCCTCGGTATAGGTATCAAGAACATCTTTCAAGGCTATGGCTCCTGCCATAGACAAAAGAAACTGACGGGTTACCGGCACCCACACCGGACGCACCAAGATACTGAAGAGGAGGTTCTTTCCGCGTTCACTCTCCCATGCATGTGTGCCTTGACCGCGACCAGCAGTCTGGTAGTCGGCTACAGCGACCACCATCTCCTCATCATCTGAAGGAGAATAGTTCTTCAAATATGTATTGGTAGAGTCTGTCTCCTCTAACTTGATTATCTTTGTATTCATTATAATATGTAAATATAAGTTTCAAAAATCACTCAGTTCTGCCAGCAACAGGGAAGCCCCCTGTCAAAAAGGAGCTGACTGTTCACCCACTGCTATAAGACCAGTAATGGATTGAAGGCATCAACCAGATGGTCGATGCGCTCTATCTTAGAGGGAGAACCCACAATAGAGATGATGTCGAAACGCAACTCCTGTGCTACTGCATGTCCCTTGACATAAGCATTGGCTGCCACGGCAAGATTACGCATTTTACGTATATCAACAGCCTCTTCGGGAGCCCTCATATCATCAGAGGCACGAGTCTTCACCTCTACGACCACCATGGTGCAAGCATCCTCCGAAAGAGCTACGATATCCAGGTCGCGCTTGCCGAAACGCCAGTCACGATCCAATATCGCATAGCCCTTCGACTCTAAGTATCGCGAAGCCTCAGCCTCGCCCCACTTCCCCAAATCGTTATGTTCCGCCATGCTGTCCTAACTTCTTCACCGCCTTTTATACCTGCGGCTATCTTGTGCAAAAATAACACTTTTATCTCTAAACTCAAACTTTTTCATCCATATTTTCTTTTCACTCTCATTTTTTTATAGTACTTTTGTACCAAAGCAATGAAGATACAATGAACGAGACAGAAAAGAAAGACGAAGAATTTATGCGGAAAGCGCTGACAGAGGCCCAGGCTGCATTCGACGAGGACGAGATACCTGTGGGAGCCGTCATCGTATGTCAGGGAAGAATCATATCAAGAGCTCACAACCTGACGGAGATGCTGCACGATGTTACCGCCCATGCAGAGATGCAGGCCATCACAGCTGGTGCCAATATGTTGGGAGGAAAATATCTGAAAGACTGTACACTCTATGTCACCGTAGAGCCATGCACCATGTGTGCCGGAGCCATAGGATGGGCACAGATAAGCAGGGTGGTTTATGGAGCAGGCGACGAGAAGAGGGGATATACAAAATATGCGCCCGAAGCACTGCATCCTAAGACTACAGTCACTTCGGGCGTATTGGAAGATGAGTGCCGGGCACTCATGATAAACTTCTTTGAGCGTAAAAGATAGACAGGATTACTTGACGAGTACTACCAAATACTTGCTGGTGCTCCAGAATATCTGTGGATTGGTGATGCGCAAAACATACTGCTTGCTGGCATCATGAGTTAGCGAATAGCTGCTTGCAGGATGTGCTGTGAGCAACTTGGCAGACTTGGAATAGAGCTTGATCTCTGTAGTGTTGCGAATATCAACCTTGGTAAAATAGTTCTTATTGAAGTTGCCATTCATCACCTTGCCACCTTCCAGGATATGCTGACCCTTAAGTTCCTTCTTGGTACCAAAAACATACCATGCTGTATTGAGTTGCTTATCTTGAGCGTTGATGGTCTCTGCCTTCTGCTGATTGTCGGCAGAAAGATTACTTACATTAGTATTCAAGTTGCCAATAGTTTCATCGAGTTCTGAGATATGGATATCTTTCTTGTCCAACTCCTCACGCAAAGCCAGCAACTGCTTGTCTTTCTCTTCCAACTGAGCAGTGAGGTTATCGATGGTCTTCTTGAGTTGTCCACCCCTCAAGGTACTGCTTTCCAACTGTTTCTGCAACTTGGCAATCAGCTCTCTGTTCTGCTTCATGCGCTCGGCAATAAACTGGATGTTTTCCTTGAGATTCTGTTTTTTGCTTGTACCCTCGCCATTCTTCAACAAGGCGACACGATTTTCTGCCTCATTAATCAAGCGGAATCCTTCTTCGATGTCATTCAGCGTGCCCATCATTTCATTGATTTCACTGTCTTTCTGAGCGATAACATCGTTCAGCGAGTCTGTCTGTTGAACACTCGCCAGTCCGGGAGCATTCTTGCCGTCCTTACAACCTGTCATCAACAAGGCTGCGCAGCAAACCATAAAAAATAACTTTTTCATAATTATTCTCCTTTATCACTTTGTTTATAATGCTTTTTCTTTTCCTCGCGCTTGCGCTCTTTCATTTCCTCCTTCAGCTGCTTGGGATCCTTGCCAGCCAAGACAATGACAAACTCGCCACGCGGCTCCGTCTCCATGAAATGAGAGATGACTTCCGACAAAGTGCCACGTACACTCTCCTCGTGAAGCTTGGAAATCTCGCGACAACAACTCACCTGGCGGTCTTCACCGAAAACCTCAGCAAACTGCTGCAAGGTCTTCACCACACGGTAAGGCGACTCATAGAATATCATCGTGCGAGTCTCGTCCTTGAGTGACTCCATATAGGTCTGGCGCCCTTTCTTCTGTGGCAGGAAGCCCTCGAAACAGAAACGGTCACAGGGCAGTCCTGACGAGACGATAGCAGGGATGCAAGCTGTGGCTCCCGGTAAAGTCTGGACGGTGATGCCTGCCTGAGCAGCCTCACGGGCCAGATAGAAACCAGGGTCACTGATACCTGGCGTACCAGCATCGCTGATAAGTGCGATGGTCTCGCCTGCTTTCAACCGGTCGACTACGGCAGCCGTTGTTCCATGTTCATTAAACTTATGATGCGCCATCAAGCGATTGCGGATATCGAAATGCTTCAGCAGGACACTCGAAGTACGAGTGTCCTCCGCAAGCACCAAATCAGCTTCTTTCAGAACTCTGATGGCTCGCATTGTCATGTCCTCCATATTACCTACTGGAGTCGGTACTATATATAATGTGCCCATACAGCGTACAAATGTAGTTAATAAATCTTTCTTAGCAAAAAAAAAAGGATTTTCTTTGCAATTTTTAAAACCTTATTGTTAATTTTGTCACCGAAATGACAGAATACCTAATTGGGGAGACACACCGCCCCGGAAGAATTGAAGTGGTGTGCGGGTCGATGTTCTCTGGAAAAACAGAGGAACTCATCCGTAGAATGAAGCGAGCTAAGTTCGCCAAGCAGAAGGTTGAGATCTTCAAGCCTTCGCTCGACACACGCTATTCGGAAGAAGATGTAGTGAGCCACGACAAGAATACAATCAGGTCGACTCCTATTGATTCTTCTGGAGCCATCCTCCTGTTGGCTTCCGACATCGACGTAGTGGGTATCGACGAGGCGCAGTTTTTCGACGATGGACTGGTTGAGGTTTGTAATCAACTGGCAAATAATGGTGTACGAGTCATCGTGGCAGGACTCGACATGGACTACAAGGGAATTCCCTTCGGACCCATACCTGCCCTGTGCGCCATTGCCGACGAAGTGACAAAGGTGCACGCCATCTGTGTCAAGTGCGGCGCATTGGCTTATGTGAGCCACCGACTTATCCACAACGACAAGCGTGTGCTGCTTGGAGAGAAAGACGAATATGAACCTCTCTGCAGGGAATGCTACCAAAGAAGTATCGACATAGAGATGAAGGCTGAAGCAGCTGAGAATCTCAAACAATAATTTACTCAACTTTCGCAAATAGGGAAGTAAAAGAATTCAAATATCACTATGGCCAAGGAAATTACATTCGACAAGTTCGTACGTTGGGCTGGTATTATCATCCTGATATTAGGAATACTCTACGTCACTAATTATCTGAGCAGTGTGCTGTTGCCATTCTTCATTGCATGGTTCTTTGCATACCTGCTCTACCCCGTCGTGCTGTTTATAGAAAACAAAATGCATGTTCGCATCAGAGCCTTGTCCATCATCATCGCCATGCTGACCATGATAGCCGTCATTGGTGGTGTGATATGGCTCATCATTCCTCCGATGATAGACCAGTTTGACAAACTGGGTGATGTGCTGACAAAATGGCTCCATCAAACGACTCATACCAATAACCTCACGGCATTGATCAAGGAATGGATGCAAAACAACCAGGACCAGATAGAGCGGTTCTTGAGAAGCAAGGATTTCTCGGACACCATGAAGTCAACCATGCCCAAGTTGTTTGCCGTAGTGGGACAGACAGCCAACGTACTGCTGAGCATCATCGCCTCGATGATTACCTTATTATACATGTTCTTCATCCTGCTCGATTATGAAACACTTACAGCCAACTGGGTGCGTATCTTCCCTAAGAAGAACCGTCCATTCTGGCAGGCGCTGATGAACGATGTGAAAAGGGAACTCAACAACTACATACGCGGTCAGGGTATGGTGGCGCTTTGCATGGGCATCATGTTCTGTATAGGTTTCACCATCATCGGTTTCCCGATGGCCATCGGATTGGGTATACTGATAGGTATTCTCGACCTTGTACCCTATCTGCATACCTTTGCCCTGATTCCTACAGCTTTCCTCGCTATGCTGAAAGCTGCCGACACAGGACAGAGTTTCTGGTTAGTCTTCGGTCTTGCATTCCTGGTGTTCTGCGTGGTTCAGGTGATTACCGATATGGTGGTTACACCTAAGATTATGGGTAAAGCGATGGGGCTGAATCCAGCCATATTGTTGCTCAGTCTTTCGGTATGGGGCGCTCTGTTGGGCTTCTTAGGTCTTATCGTTGCCCTGCCGCTGACCACTCTTCTCATCGCTTACTGGCAGAGGTATGTGACAAGAGAAAAGCCTCATTATCTTGGCAAAGAACCACAAGATACGGAAAAAGCAATAGCAGAAAGTTCCGAAAATAAAGAAAAATAGCAAAAAAATAAGATAAATATTTGGTTAATTCAAAAAAACATCGTACCTTTGCACTCGCTTTCGTACAGAAAGTTGGAGATTGACTCGCTAGCTCAGCTGGTAGAGCACAACACTTTTAATGTTGGGGTCATGGGTTCGAGCCCCATGCGAGTCACAAAAAGGGCAATTATTCTTGCGAATAGTTGCCCTTTTTATTTATGGTATCCACGAAATAATTTCTTAGGTATTGGGGATGCCAAGCACGTCCCCAATCTCTCTATTCAGTAAATGAAAGATCAAGCAAGAAGTCGTAGATACTGACGATTTGTATGCCGTTTTCATCACTCCAAGGTTTGGTGTGTTCACCAACAACAATCAGTTTATGGAAAGAATCATCGACCAATTTGAGTGAACGTTTTTCTTGTTCCACCTTTTCTGCATCCGGCATCTTGTATGCAGATTGGATGTAGATTCGTTTACTGCCCTTATTGCAGACAAAATCAACTTCAAGAGTGATGCGTTGTTGCTGCCCTTCTGTATTTCTTACCCTGTTGAAAATATTTCCGACATCAACAAGCCATCCACGCATACGCATTTCATTATAAATGACGTTTTCCATAATATGAGTCACCTCATTTTGCCGGAATGACAGAATAGCGTTGCGTAAGCCGACATCTTGATAATAATACTTAGACAATGATCCAATATATTTGCGCCCTTTAATATCATAGCGTTCGGACTTCTCTATAAGAAAAGCATCCTGCATATATCCCATGTACAAAGCAACTGTCTTATCAGCAATGTTTTGTACCTTGGCTACAGATTTGAATGTATCAGCAATTTTTCTGGCACTGACTGGTGCACCAATACTTGATGCAATAGTTTTGGAAAGTTCTTCAAATTCCTGTTTCAAGCCAATACCGTTGCGCTCATAAATATCGCGTAGATAAACTGTGCGATAAAGATGAAGTAAGAAATCCGTTTTCTTGTCATCACCAACTTGTGATAAAAGTTGCGGTAAATAGGAGTGTGCACAACCCCTAAGAGGATTAAGACAGAAGAAGAAGTAGAGGAAGAATTTAAGGAGAAGAATGAATATATCATTAATGCTCCCCAACTTGATAAATTAGATCTGGTTGAGATTACTCAATCAGAGTTCATTGAGTACGTATTTGAGAAAGACACGAAACTATAGAATGAAGTAAAGCCTTTCGAAGACGAAAGAAGCCCAGAATACATTTTGTGGCTTGCTCAGAAACGAAAGAAGGTAGAGAAGATAGATTACTCTGGTTATCTATGCTGGAGATACAACCCTATAGTCTTCATTAAACAAGGTAAAGCAAACAAACACCGTATCTTGCTGAAAAATGATGGTGGTGATTCTCTTGATTATATAGAGAGCTTGCAGCTCGGAAAGAATGATCTAGCAATTCTCTCTCCAGTTACTTATGTGGGACGAAATAACACGGATAGAAATGCCCGATATTTGTACGCTATGGCTTTCGATTTGGATGGTGTGGGAATTAAGCAGACAAACGGTTTGATGCGTTGTATAGAGCTGGATTTGATTCCGAAACCAAATCTATTGGTTAGTTCTGGCCATGGTCTGCACTTATATTTCTTATTGAAGGAGCCTTGTCCTCTTTATATGAGAAATCATGAAGTTCTTAACAAGCTTAAGAAGGGCTTGACAGATAAAATCTGGAATGACCTTACTTCTGATGATCGAAACAAACAGTATCAGGGAGTACTGCAGTCATTTAGATTGCCTGGTACTACAACAAAGTTTGGACGTAAGATTCGGGCATTCCACAGCTCTACGGCTGCGCTCTATTCCATCGTTGAGTTAAATGATTATGTTGTAAAATCAAAGAGACTGACAAAGGAAGAACTGAAACAGTTAACAGATGGCCCTGTTTATATTCCTTCTGGAGTGGTGCTTTCTGAGGCAAAGGAACGGTGGCCAGAATGGTACACTTCGAAAGTGTTGGAAAAGCGCCATGTGGGCAAAAAATGGCACGTTAAACGGAGCGTATACGATTGGTGGTTGAGGAGACTTCGTGAATCTAAAGATGAGGTGATGCTTCATCATCGCTATTGGTGTATTATGACTTTAGTTGTTTATGGTGTGAAATGTGATGTTCCTAGGGATGAAGTCTATGCGGATGCACTTTCCTTGGTTGACAAGTTTGATGCTCTTACAGAGGTTGAAGATAATCACTTCACGACAGAAGATGTTGATGATGCAATGAGAGCTTATGACGAGAATTACAATACCTGGCCAATCGATGCGATCAAAAAGACTACACTGATTCACATTGAAAGAAACCGCAGAAATGAAAAAGGAAAGGGAAGAAAGCAGGCTGATCATTTGAAACGTGCTCGCTTCTCTCGTGATTTGGATCATGAAAATTGGCGAGAAGGTAACGGCCGCAAGAAAGGTTCCGTTGTGGCTGCTGAAGATAGCCGCTGCGCCCAGATTGTGAAGAAATGGAGAGAAGATAATATTGGCTGCAGTAATAAGTCAAAGTGTGCTAGAGAAACTGGATTGAATAGAAATACTGTATCAAAGTGGTGGAATGCTTTTGGTTAGTAATAAGACTCATAAAAGCATATTGTAAACATTATGCCTTTATGCGGTGCGGTTTGATAATGTTACATAATCAATATGTTGTATTTTTTATATCGATTTGTATTGTGCAAGAGAGGTCGTAATATGATTACCGCCTCTCTTGTTGATTATTACACTATCTTTCTTTTATTGTATATCTCCTTTTTCTCTCATTTCCTCATAGGTTGACTTGTGGAGTGGCTTTAAATCGTCAAAACAAAATATAGGTCTGAATTTTTCCTTTATTTGAGCGTGTCTATGTGCTACCCATTTTTTATATGATTTGCTGTCCATGTAGAGTAAGCCTTCTTCTTTGCACATTTCTGCGAGCTCTTTGTTTCTAAGTTGCTCAAAAAGTTCTGGGTCTTGATTGGCAAGATCAAAATAGCAATCAAAAATGAAATCCTGAGAAATATATAACAAATCGGAATCGTGTGCTAGATTGCTAAAGCCATACTCTTTAGATGTATCCGTAATTCCTGTATAGAAATTACTCCATGCTTTTTCGAGCTGTTCAGGGTAAGCTTTTCCTTGAGTGAATGTCACTCCTCTAAATGGAGCTCGTTTTTGTGGATCGATATATCTAATTACGGTATCACCAAAGCACATAGACAAGTTTAACATCAATAGATTGGACGATGCAATGTTTATTGTTCTTAAACTATCAAATAAATCTTTCCAACAAACATTTTCTCTAGAAGATAGTACTAGTCCTTCTCCTTTTATTGATCCATGACATTCTACTTGAATAATTGGCCATTTATTGTTACTATTAACTTCTGTTTCTATTGTTGCAAGTGCTGTCAAAAACTCTTCTTTATTACTAATTGAAATGTATTGATAATCAAAATCCGAAAGAGATAGTTTCTTGTCAACGCTCATTTGGCGTAAGATGTCCTTTAAATCTTCTCCTGTCTTTCTGTCACCTGAACAAAGCGATTCCAGAATGTAAACTTTGAAACCTTCTAAATTTCTTATATTCATAGAACTGTATCTTGAACTTAATGTATTTGCTTAAACTTAATCAGGGAAGAAGCAGGTTGTTTGCTCCTTCCCATTCCAACTATGGTCGTTATTTTAGTTGAACCTCACGAGAATTTCTCTGAAAAAGCATAAAATAGCTTTGTCATTTTATGAATCTGATTTGCAGGTTCAACTTTATATACACATCATCGTTTTCTTTTCGGTATAATGAACCAAAATTGTAGCGGCTTCTGCTGGCTCTCTCAAAGCGAGTGTTGTTGTACAGATAATCTTCGATGTCATTTCTGTTGTAGAAGTGATAGCATACTATTTCTCCGTCTTTTTTTACAACAATGTATCCGCCATTTGCATCGTATCTACCAGTCCATTCGTTAGATGGAGTCATGCCTAAAGCTGCATCTGTTAGGAGTACTTTCATCTTGTGCGCATAGAATTCCTCTATTTTACTACCTGTAAAATGAAGAGGATTTCGCTTTGCTACCTCTGCGACACAATCTTTGATAGAAGATGATGCGTCTGGCTTACTATCCTCCAGGAGACAGTCTGCAAGAAAAGAAGGCATGCAGCAATCCATAAACAAGAGATTGTTCTTGAATGTAGGATGGTCGATGTCCTGAAACTCTAAGTGGCACCCTTTGTCAAATATGGCTTTCATGCGTGGAAGGTGTGCCTTGATATCATTTATGTCGTCAATATCTTCATCAGTAAGGTTGCTGCCCACTACTTTGTAGGTGATATTAGTGGAAGTTCCTGCATTGAGAAGCGTGGAAGCGTGTCCAAGTTGTGACTTGATGCTGAATCCTAGTAACGGAGTCATGTTGGTGCGCAAATCGTGAATCACGATATGAATGTCTGCTTTGTCGTTAGAAGGTGCTTTGAGTTTGGTGCAACCTATTTCGCTCATAAATGCTTCTGCTGTAGGTATCTCAAATGCTCGTTTGTTGCCAGCCTTGATCTCTCCGAATAAAGCTTTTGACTCCTGGAGGAAACGTTCCATGGAAATACGAGCCTTTTCGTTGCCATTTTCATCTATTATTACGATGTTTTTGGCTGGGCAGGGTTTGTACTCATACTTTTTCGCCTCTTCTCTAATGATGTTAAGAATTGGGTAGTATAAATTATCTATTTTGTTCATGTCGGCGTCGCCGGCATAAACCTTTCCTTCACCTAAAAGTTTGAAGAGTGTGTAAATCTCGCTCCACTCTCCTTTATTTCCTGATATAGCCATGATCTTCTAATACTTTAAGTAAATTGTTGGCTGTTGCCTGTATAGCAGGAACTGCCACGCTGTTGCCGAATTGCTTGTAGGCAGAAGCATCTGCTACTACAATCTTGAAATTGTCTGGGTAGCCTTGTAGTCTCGCCCACTCTCTTGGAGTCATCTTGCGCCAGCCCTGCTTGTTGACTTCTCCTTTTATTCTAGTTGTAGGGGTGAGATCTTTCTGTCGGAAGTCTATCACCAGGTTGCTTTCTCTTCCCATGCCACCTACAACAATGGCATGGGCTATACCATCGTCTGGAATGATGTCGTATCCGAAACCATGTCCTTTCGCCTCATGGCGAGCTTTGTGTCGGATAAGGGTATCGATGTAGGTCGTGGATAGATAATACTTGGCAGGAACAGGATTTTCCTCTCTTACATCAATCCATTTTTTTGCAACTTCTTTCTGTTCTGGGTAGGTAAACTCTTCTTTGCTGATACCCAAATCCTTGCGAAAACCTACAATATAGATTCTCTCTCGGTGTTGTGGAACACCGAAATACATGGCGTTCACAATCTCTGGGTCTGGTACTATATAACCTACCTCATCCAAAGTCTTCAGGATGGTCTTGAAGGTGCGACCCTTGTCATGGCTAACAAGTCCCTTTACATTTTCCAGGAAAAAAGCCTTTGGTTGGTATCTTCTTAGAATTTCAGCCACATCAAAGAAAAGGGTTCCTCTTGTCTCGTCAGCAAAACCTAGACGTTTTCCTGCAAGCGAGAAAGCCTGACATGGAAAACCTGCACAGAGAACATCAAAGCCTTCAGGAATTTTGTTCTTTGTACTTTCCTTTGTAATATCCCCGAAGGGAACATCACCATAATTGGCGTAGTATGTCTTCTTGGCCTGTTCGTCTATTTCTGAGGAGAATACACATTCTCCTCCTAGGTTCTGCATCGCCATTCTAAAGCCGCCAATGCCAGCAAAGAGGTCGATGAATTTAAACTTAGGAAGCTGTTGCGCTTGAAACGGAGCATTAAACAGGTCTGGGAAGAGATAGGCTTGCATGGCTGCAGGGGTTGATTCTTCTGCAAATGCATGGCAGCTGTGGTTCTTCTCCTTTATGAAGTTGTACCAAAGATCTAAAATTCCTTCCGCCTGTTCTTTATACGGCATTGCTATGTTGTGCTTGCGAAGCTGGAGATAGTGCGTGATAAGGGATGCCTGATCGATGAAAGGTATTACATTTCCATCTTCGTCAAATGTTTCCTTTCCGTATATCTGCACTTTATCCGCTCGTTTCTTGCAGAAATCGAACAGGGAAAAGGGCTTATTATCTTTTGACGTTGTTTTTGTCATATTTGTGTATTGTTTACAATATGTTTGTTTGTTGTTGTGATGGTCTTGAAAGTGGAGCTGGTGGAGTAGAAAACTTACAAGCTGTTCTCAAGGCTTTCTTGATACGTTCATTTTTTGAAAAGAAGATAAAACTTTCTATAGAGCTATGTGTATAGCCATTCCAAGAATTTGCTTTGTTGGAATTATTTTTAGACAAAATCTTTCTTGCTAATCTTAATTTCATTTGTTATATTATTGATTTAATGTAGCGGAATAGGGTCATTTTCTATCTCCCATTTTTCCAACTTTTCATCGATAACTTCTGCGATTATTTCTTTGATAGTCTTTCTTTCTGCCAGGGCTATGAACTTGATCTTCTGAAGCCTATCTTTGTTGATGATGATTGTTGTACGTGTATCGCCAGCCTTGCAGCCAGCTTCTACAGATGGTCTGGATTCCTTTGCGGTTTCAGAAGCTTCTGGGGTGGATTCTATCTGTACTTTTTGTTTCCCAATACCTAAATTGCTAACCAATGCGTTTGCTTTATTCTTGTTTGCCATAATGTTAACTATTTGATTATTAATTAAATAATAAAGTAATAATGTTTACAATATGTTTTGTTTACTTATTTTTTTCAAGAATTTCTCTTGTAAGATTCAGGTAGTCTTGTGCTCCCTTTGATTTTGTATCATAATCAAATATTGAGCAGTTGGCACCTGGACACTCCGATAGACTTACGTTGTCTCTGATATGAGTATTGAATATTACATTTGCATATTGCTTGCGTACTTCTTCTACAACTTTGTTAATGTTCTTGCGAGAGTCGAAGCGAGTGATGAATACGCCTGTTATAGCTAACTCAGGCTTTGCTTCCCTAAGATCTTCGAGAACGTTTTCTATCATCATCATTCCCTTCAAAGGAAGAATTTCTGAAAAATGATGGTGGTGATTCTCTTGATTATATAGAGAGCTTGCAGCTCGGAAAGAATGATCTAGCAATTCTCTCTCCAGTTACTTATGACATATATTCCTTGAAAGAAAGTGACCAAACGTGAATTTCATCACCTCGACCTCTAAATTCCGTTACAACATCAGAAGAGAGAAAACGAGAATTAGAGCCAGTTACATAAACATCTGTGCCTTCAGTGACAGATAAAGTAGAAAGAACTTCCACAAAATCATTTACTTCTTGCACCTCATCAATGATAATGTAGTATGTATTATCGTCCTTCATTACATTATCAATATAATCAAGTAAATAGTCAGGATCTTTGAAAGCTTTGTTTTTACGACTTTCCATATCTATTATAATGATATGGTCATCTTGAACGCCATCATCCAACAGATGCTGACGAAACAGTTTCTTCAGTAAGAAAGATTTTCCAGAGCGTCTAATGCCTGTGACGATCTTGATAAGTCCATTACCCCTGGAACGGACCAATTGATCAATATAAGTTGTTCTGTTTACTATCATTTAGTTCGCGATTTTGTCACATGTGACAGTTTTGCGAAGGCAAAGATAATACTTTTATTTGTAACATAACTAATAATCAACTAATTATTTGTTGCGATTACATAAAAATTTCGAAACTATAGAGCAAGGAACTTTTCCTGTAGGGATCAATTCTTAGTCATAAGTTATGTCCAATTGATAGGTCGTGACTGTTTTCAACAGCAAACCCGACGATTTCTAAACGGGACAGCAGTGATTGTATCCACGAAATAATTTTTTAGGTATTCTTCTTCGACTTGACACCGCTACCCTTGGTCAAGGTCAAGGTGGAGCGTTGAAGTTTCTTGCTGCCATGGTCGAAAACTACAGCGGGATTCATGCGGCGGCCATGGAAGGAGATTTCGAAATGAAGATGTTCTGTCGTTGCCCTACCTGTACGGCCGGTAAGACCAATGACCTGACCTGCCTTCACCTTTTCACCCTTCTTGACAAAGTTCTTGGACTGATGACTGTAGAGAGTCTCAAAACCATAGGCATGCTTGATGCGAATGCAATTGCCATAACCATAGAAAGGCCCCGAAGCCACTACAGTACCATCGAAAGCTGCTAAAATTTTATCGTTGGGACGAGTCTTGAGGTCTACACCAGAATGGCGGCGCTTGCCACCGTAAGGACTGATCACCTTGCTGCCTGGCAGTGGATAAGCCCAATGAGATGCAGAGATCTTCTCTAAATCCAACTTAAAAGTATTAGACTTCTGGAAGGGATCGGCCTCCTCTTCCGGATCGAGAGTAAACTCCCTGTCCTTTTTGTCAGAAGAAGACACCTTGCCTCCCAAGACAGTCACACTGATACGGTTGCCCGTCTTGCGAAACTGCATGGTCTGACGACGCAGCCTGTGACTTTTCAACTCTATCACTGTCTCAGGATTGATGCGGGCTCCGTTTACCATAACAGAAAACTCACAAAACACGTTGACCCCTTTCCTCCGACAATAGCTATGGTCTGCCCAGCCTCAACGCCCTGTCCCACCTTCACCAGGTTTTCGGCATTGAAAGCATAAACTGTCTCTAAACCGTTATCGTGACGGATCACAATAACATTACCATAATTTACTGTCTTGCGGGAAAGGCGCACATAACCATCAAACATCGCCTTGACGGCATCGCCCTTCTTGGTCTCTATATGCAGGATGCTATTATTATTCTCCAACGTAGCCTTACCCACTGGAAGAGGAAAAGAATACTCCTTCTCCCGAAAGTTCTCAAAGTCTACATTGAAAGCATTGCTCCGTTCAAAAAGTCCTGGCGTGGCAATACTTATCTGTTGCTGTTCGGCAGCAGTAAACTGATTTTTGCCTGGCATGAAAGACGAAACGATGATGAAGCCACAGCATAATAAGGCCGCAACCATCGTTGCCGCATAAATATGGCTAAGTTTGTTGATTAGGTTCTTGTACATGACTGTTTTATAGAAATTAGAAAAGTATGATTCCGGTGAAGATTCTTCCAGACTGAATGCCCAACCTACGGGCAGAGAAGAAATCATCGCTGTGCTGATAGGTGCAAATACCTGACTGATGGATATGGACAGCAGGAATGCCCGACTCTTGTAATAAAAGAGAATTGCAAAGAGGTAAATCGATGTGCCACTTCATGGGCTGATCCACATTTCCCTCTTTCTTCATGTTAGGACGCTGGTCGGCAATAGCAGGCATATCAAAACCGCCCTGCACGAACTCCTCATAAACCTCATCGCCTACCTCAAAAGCTTCTTTGGATATACCTGGACCAATGACAGCCTTCAATTCTGAGGGACGTGTATGAAAAGAGGTGCACATCATCTCAATGGTTTTCTGCACTATACGCTGTACGGTGCCTCGCCATCCGGCATGAATAGCAGCCATGGCATGATGACCCTCATCATAAAGAAGCACAGGAATGCAGTCGGCAGTAGAAACACCTATGCACACACCCCGCAGGTCGGTAATCAGCGCATCGACTCCTTCGAGAATCATCTTGCGGACAGGCTCCGGTTTTGAGAAAAACTCCCCGTCAACCCTTCGCACTTCTATGCCATGCACCTGATGAGGCATGACGATATGGTCGGCAGACACACCTAAGCGTTCTGCCAAAAGGCGACGGTTCTCCCAAATATGTTCGGAAGAATCGCCACAATACTCATTGATATTGAATTCGCTATAGTTGCCCAAGCTCACTCCGCCTTTTCGCATGGTAGAGAAAGCCAGGACTCCTTCAGCAACAGTATATTCTTTCAGCATCTGCAGAGAAATTTTACTCGTATTCAAAGTCGTCGAGGTCGTCGACATCCTCAATCTCCGACTCATCGATATACTCGACAATATCCTCGCCTTCGGCAGCCAACTCCTGCTGGAACCGGCTCATATCCTTATCACGATGCACGAGAGTGTCTTCAGAGGTAATCTCCTGGAGCTTGTTACTCTCCGAATTGAGTTCACGCCAAAGCACATCCTTCAACTCCTGGATACCCTGTCCGGTAACCGAGGATATGAAGACTACCGGCAAATCGTCAGGCAGGTTTTCCTTCAGCATCTCTATCAACTCCTCATCGAGCAAATCGCATTTGGTAACAGCCAGCACGCGATGTTTGTCAAGCATCTCTGGATTGAAGTTTCTCAACTCGCCAAGAAGCACTTCGTATTCCTTCTTGATATCATCGGTATCACCTGGCACCATGAAGAGTAAGAGTGAATTGCGCTCTATATGGCGCAGAAATCGCAATCCCAGGCCTTTACCCTCGCTGGCACCCTCGATGATACCAGGAATGTCGGCCATCACAAAAGACTGATGGTCGCGATAATCGACAATTCCCAAAGAGGGCTCAAGGGTGGTAAACGGATAGTTGGCTATCTTGGGACGGGCACTGGAGACCGAAGACAGCAGGGTGGACTTGCCCGCATTGGGGAATCCCACCAATCCGACATCAGCCAGGAGTTTCAGCTCCATGATAATAGTCATCTCCTGCATAGGCTCGCCTGGCTGTGCATAACGGGGAGCCTGGTTGGTAGAAGTGCGGAACTGGAAGTTTCCCAATCCTCCACGACCACCTTTCAGCAGCAACACCTCTTGTCCATCGTATGTAACGTCGCACACGTACTTTCCTGTTTCGGCGTTATATACCACGGTTCCACAAGGCACATCAATATAGATGTCCTTGCCATCGGTTCCATGACACTTGTCACGTCCACCATTGCCTCCATGTTCGGCAAAGAAGTGACGCTGGTACTTTAAGTGCAATAAAGTCCAGTAATTATGATTTCCACGCAGATAAATGCTTCCTCCGCGTCCGCCGTCACCACCGTCAGGACCACCATTGGGTTGGTACTTTACGTGGCGCAGGTGCATGGAGCCCTTGCCACCCTTACCAGAGCGGCAGTTAATTTTTACGTAGTCTACGAAATTGGATTCAGCCATTTTAATGTCTTATGTTTAATGTTTAGTAAAAAATATCTTGCTATCTTGAGGCTGGCAAAAGGGCAAATGTGTAATGTCGAACATTTACTGAAGCATGACCTCGATGGCACAAGCCTTACTAAATATTAAACATTACACATCAAACCTTATATCTTAGAGATTGTCAATGACATTACAAACACGAGCGAAGATCTCGTCTACAGTACCCAAGCCCTCGATGTGGTGATGGATACCTTCCTTCTCATACCAGTCGATGAGTGGAGAAGTCTGTGTGTGGTAAACATTCAAGCGCTTCTTGATAGTTTCCTCATTGTCGTCAGAACGACCACTCTCCTTACCACGGTTGATAAGACGTGCCATCAACTCATCCTCAGGAACAGAAAGTTCAATCATGGCAGCCACCTTATGACCACGCTCTGCCAACATCTTCTTCAAAGCCTCAGCTTGTGGAATAGTACGTGGGAAACCATCAAAGATGACACCCTTATGCTCCTTACCGAAACTGTCGTACACACTTGCCAGGATATCAATCATCAACTCATCAGGAATCAACTGACCATTGTCGATGAAGCCCTTGGCAGTCTTGCCGAGTTCTGTACCGTTTTTGATTTCGCTACGAAGTACATCACCTGTTGAGATATGACCCAATCCGTACTTCTCAATCAGCTTGTCGCTCTGAGTGCCTTTACCTGCACCAGGCGCACCGAAAATTACAATATTCTTCATTACTATTTTATGTTGTTAAATAATTATCCTTAAACTAATCTTCTACTATCGTATAGATGTCGCGCAGGTTACGGCCCTGCTGGTCGTAGTCAAGTCCATAGCCTACAATAAAATCATTAGGAATTTCCATCACCGCATACTTGATATCGAGAGGCACACGAAGATTGCCTGGCTTCACAAGCAAAGAGCAGACATTGATCGAAGCAGGATTCTTCTCCTTCAGACTGTCAATCATCTTCTGCATGGTGAATCCGGTATCTACGATATCTTCAACGATGATGATATGACGGCCCTCCACTTCCTGATTGATTCCCAACAGTTGTTTCAGATTGCCCGTAGAACTGGTACCCTCGTAAGAAGCATACTTCACAAAGGATATCTCGCTGGGGATTGTCACCATACGCATCAGATCGGCAGCAAACATAAATGCACCATTCAACACAGCCAAAAACAAAGGATTCTTACCATCCATGTCCTGGTTAATACGGTCGGCAACAACTTGCACTTTCTTCAAAATTTCCTCTTCTGGAATAGAGGTTTTAAAAGTCTTGTCCTTGATTTTAACTATACTCATAGTTCCAAAAATAATATTTTCTGCAAAATTACTAAAAAAATACGGAATATCTTATAGTTATCGAGCATTTTTTCGTATTTTTGCAGAAGTATGAAGATTTTTACGAGTACTCAGATACATGAGCTGGATAAATATACCATCGACCATGAGCCTGTCTCCTCTATCAATCTGATGGAGAGAGCTGCCAAGGCCATCACCCACTGCATAGAAGCAGAATGGTCGAACAGGACACCTATTGTGGTCTTCGCCGGACCAGGAAACAATGGAGGTGATGCACTTGCCGTGGCCAGACTGCTGGCTGACGACGGCTATCAAGTTTCAGCATTCTTATTCAACATTCACAACAAACTCTCCAACGACTGCGCCCTGAACAAGAAGCGTCTCATTGAGAGTAAACGCATCAAACAATTTACAGAAGTCTCGGTCAACTTCGAGCCTCCCACGCTGACACCAGACACCGTGGTCGTGGACGGACTCTTTGGCAGCGGACTGAACAAGCCGCTTACCGGAGGTTTTGCTGCCATGGTGAAATACCTGAACTCATCGCCAGCCAAAGTGGTCAGCATCGACATTCCGTCGGGACTGATATGCGAGGACAACACCTACAACATATCAGCCAATATCCTGAAAGCCGACCTCACGCTGACACTGCAACAAAAGAAGTTGTCGATGCTGATGGCGGACAACCAGAAATATTTGGGAAGGCTCAAGGTGCTGGACATCCGCCTGTCTCCCGAATACATACAAAACACCGACTGCAGGTATCGCATCCTGGAGGAAAACGACATACGGGGCATCATGCAACCCCGTGACGACTTTGCTCATAAAGGAAGCATGGGGCACGCACTCCTCATAGCCGGCTCTTACGGAATGGCGGGAGCTTCTATCCTTGCCACCAAAGCCTGCCTGAGAGCAGGAGCAGGAAAAGTCACCGTGCATTCACCCAAGCGCAATTACGACATCATGCAGATAAGTGTGCCTGAGGCCATACAGCAGATGGACCCTGAAGAAACCCTGTTCAGTCATCCTGTAGATACCGAACCTTATAATGCGCTCGGAATAGGTCCGGGGTTAGGCAGCAACGAGACAACAGCCATCGCCCTGATAGCACAGATCAGACGAAGCACCTGCCCCTTGGTCATCGATGCCGATGCCATCAACATCCTTTCAAGTCACCGGGCATGGATGCAACAGTTGCCCAAGGACATCATCCTCACTCCCCATCCTAAGGAGCTCGACCGTCTGGCGGGCACCACAAGTTCCTGCTGCTACGAAAGACTAATGAAGGCAAGCGAACTGGCAGAAAGGCTGCAGGCTTACATTCTGCTGAAAGGACATTATTCTGCCCTGTGCCTGCCCAACGGACACATAGACTTCAACTCCACTGGCAACAGCGGCATGGCGACAGCTGGAAGCGGAGATGTGCTGACCGGAATCATCACTGCCCTGCTGGCACGAGGTTACGACGCACCTTCTGCCTGCAGGATAGGAATGTACCTGCACGGACTGGCCGGCGACTTGGCTGCCAAAGACTTAGGAAAGGAAAGTCTCATTGCCGGCGACATCATCAATTATCTGCCCAAAGCTTTCCTGAGAATGGAAGACTGAGGAGAAAAATAAGTTTTTTTGAACATATTAGAGAAATAAATGAACATTTTTGTTGTTCATTTATTTTTTTTTAGTATATTTGCCACATGAAGGGGGAAATTATAACCTAATCACAAATTTATAAACTACACAAAGTATGTTAAATCACAATCTAAAACACCATCTGTTACCATCAGCATTATTGGTGGCAGGTTTCCTGAACTTAACAGGATGCACGAACAACGACTATGACCTAAACAACGTTGACGCTACTATGGGATTCGGAAGTGAGTCTTTGGTAATTCCCAACAGTTCAACCAAAGACATTCAGCTGAAAGATGTTCTCGACCTCAAGGAAGACGGTTGCGTAGTGACAGATGCTGCAGGCAACTACCTGTTCCAGCTGGCTGGAGGAGATGTAGAGGCAGCCTATCCAAACATTTCGCCTATCATCCTCGACGTTACCAACGTGTTTGATGGCGATATTTCACTGAGCAACGCAGCTTCTACGGGTGCCAAGGCAAGACGCGCTCCCGGCAGCAGCCTCCATATTGCTTCACCCAAGGTCATGATGTTCGAATATCATGGCAACGACAAGGCTGTGAAAAGTCTTAATGAGGCTGAGATTAACGAGAACGAGAACGGGACCGAAATCAGTATCAGACTCGACTTCAGCAACATCTCGACAGCTGTCTCCAACATAGAGTCGGCTACTCTCACCTTGCCCGCATACCTCAGCATCAATCATCTGGTGATAAGAAACGGCAACGGAGTTCCTACACACAATGGTTCGAAAGTTACCATCACAGACATCTCTACCGCACGTCCCCTTGAGCTGAGCCTCAAGACTCAGAAACTGGACTTCACCAATCATAACGACCACGGAAGCCTCAGCATCAACAACGGAGCGATAGACCTGACGGGATACTTCAGCATAGCAATGCAATGCAATGTGACAGGTGCAATGCCCGACAATCCTACTATCAAGGCCAAAATAGGCGTAGCCGACAGAACCATCACGATGAATAGTGCCACAGGTATCTTCGACCCGAAGATCAATCTGAATTCTTTGGGAGAAGTTGACGTGACTGGTCTTCCAGACTTCCTGGATGACGACGACGTTGTGGCCGATCTCGACAATCCTCAGATATTGCTGACCGTAAACAACGACATGGATGTGGCTGCTACTGTTAGTGCGACAGTCATTTCGACAAAGGAAGGCAGAGAACTGGCACGCGTCACTCTGCCGGAGATGAGTGTAGCGAAGAACGGACTGAGCAAGATCTGCATCTGCCGACAGAAGACAAGCGAACTGACCCAGCAGTACGGCGAAGCCAACGTGTATGCCGTGAGCAACCTGTCGACACTCATCAACCGCATACCCGACCACATCAAAATCGTAGACGTGAACGCTCATGCTAAGGCAGAGGTGGCTACCATAGTATTTGGAGAAGAATACCATGTGAAGCCAAGTTATAAGGTCAATGCCCCATTGGCTTTTGGCGAAAAAGCAAATATCGTTTACGAAGACTCTTTTACTGGATGGAACGACGATATCGACGAACTCGACCTGGCCGAGGGAACCTACATCGAGGTGACAGCCAACGTAGAGAACAAGGTTCCAGCCTACCTCACCGTAAAAGCATATCCAGTAGACGCACAGGGCAACAAGATAGAAGACAAACTGCTCATCGAGATTCCCGACGAGGTGGCTGCATCGACAGACGGAACAACAGCCGTAACAACACCTATCACCATGAAAATTACACCCAAGGTAAAGAACTCGCTCAAGCAGTTGGACGGACTTGTATTCCGACTGGAAGGCTCCGCCAAGTCTGCCAATGGCAACAAGGTGACGGGCATCTGCCTCAACGAGAGAAAGCATACCCTGAAACTGAGCGACATCAAGGTGAAGATTGTCGGAAAGATTATCGGCGACTTCAACTAATGAGAGTGTCAGACCAAACATACCTATTTTATATATAATAAATAAGAAAGCCCTATGAAATTACAACATATCAAGAAACAATTGCTCACAGTGGCACTGACTACTGTTGCAATGGGTGCCATGGCACAGAGCCTCAACTCGGCATATTACACTGAAGACTATAAGTTCCGTCACGATCTGAACCCTGCCTATGGAAACGACCAGAACTATATATCCATTCCAGCTCTGGGCAATGTGAGTGTAAACACACATGGTAACTTCGGATACCAGGATGTGGTGATGAACAATCCTATGTATGGCGTGGAAAACGGAGCCAAGAAAATGACCACCTTCATGAACCCCTACATCTCAACAAGTGATGCTCTCGACGGATTCAGTACAGGCAACAACCGCATCACGGGTGACGTGAACATAGCCCTGCTGTCGGCTGGCTTCAAGGGCTTCGGCGGATACAACACCATCGAAGTCAACGCCAAGACCTCTTTCGGCATCGCCCTGCCCTACGAGCTCTTTGAGTTTGCCAAGAACACAGGCAACAACTCTTATGACATCGGCGACATCAGAGCACACGCCATGTCGTATGGCGAACTGGCTTTGGGTCACTCCCGCCAGATCAACAAGAAACTGCGACTCGGTGCCAAACTGAAATTCCTCTTCGGTATTGCCCGTGCTGACGTAGAGATGAATGACGTAAAGGCAGACCTGACAGCCAACGACAAATGGCTGATAAGCGCAAAGGCCAAGGCCAACATGTCGATGAAGGGATTCTGCTACAAGCAGGAAACCAAGGAATACAACGACCCATCAAAGGGAGAATATGAATATGTGAACGATGTGGACGTAGACGGCGCCGGACTGAGCGGCTTTGGTATGGCGATAGACCTCGGTGGAGAATATAAAATCAACGACAGCTGGAATGTGAACGCCTCGGTTCTCGACTTGGGCTTCATGCACTGGAGCAACAACATGCAGGCTGCCAACCGACAGGACACATTCGTCTTTGACGGTTTCACCGACATGGATGTGAAACAAGGCAATGGAAACGAAGTCTTCGATGACAAGGCTGATAAATATGGAGACCAGCTGGCCGATTTTGCCAACCTTACCGACGAGGGTGACCAGGGCAGCAGAACAACAGGCATAGGTGCCACCATCAACGTGGGTGCAAGCTACAAGCTTCCATGCTACAAGAAAATGACCTTCGGCTTACTGAGCTCTACACGCATCAAGGGTGCCTACTCATGGACAGAAGGCAGACTGAGTGCCAACTGGGCTCCTCTGAAATGGCTTGACGGTGGTGTCAACTTTGCTGTCAACAGCTTCACAGCCAGCATGGGCTGGGTGCTCAACATCCATCCTAAGGGATATAATTTATTCATCGGCATGGACCACTTGCTGGGCAAGATGAGTAAGGAATGCATCCCACTGAGCTCGAACGCCAGTGTGGCTGTCGGTATGAATATTACCTGGTAAAGAAAAAACTGTGTTCATAAACCCCAAACGCAAGTACTTGCGATGACCAACGAAAGTACTTTCAATACCAACGAAAGTACTTTCAATACCAACGAAAGTACTTTCAACAGCCAACGAAGCTATATTCATTTTTAGGCCTCTTAGGTGCAAAAAGACATTATGAAATATTTTATTTTAAAGTGGTCATTAGAAAAAAAACAGAACAATAAAACAAAACGAAGCTTATGGTGTCGTTTGCTGCATAAGATGATCGCTCCACTCAGTGCAAATCCTGATTTTGATGATAAAATAGAGGATGTTACTCTATGGTTTATTGAATATGACGATGTGGTAAATCATATTGCAAACAGAGAAATTGGATTTGCTAAAGATGGTAGGATTATTGTAAAAATGCCAGACGATAGAAATTATGGTTATTGGCTGGATACAAATTGCGAATTGGAAGATTTCAAAAAGATGGGTATAAATATGATAACCGAAAAAGAATTTAACGACTTATGGAATTCGGTCTATTACGATAGAGTAGCAAAAGAATTCAAGCAGACTGTTATCAAAAATGGAGACTAAAGAATGTATGCAATCTTGCTTTCACGGACATTTTGGGCAGCATCCTTTACGTTACGTATGAGAAGGGCACGAAAGTCTTCGATGCTTCATACGATGAGTGGGGGCAAGCAGACGGTAACGCTCAACACCATTGGGTCTGCACCGTGGTTGCATGGGGCATGAGATGTTGAATGAGTTCAACCTCATCAATATGAATGGGCGTGTCTATGATCCGGTACTTGGCTGATTTCTGAGTCCCGACAAATACGTACAGGAAGGAGACAACAGCCAGAACTATAACAGCTGCTGCACCCCTATTGAAAACTTTGAATAGAAAAGCCTCGAAATATGAAAGCGGCTTCGATAGTCAATGAAGCCTATTTCGTAGAGCAATGAAAGCGGCTTCGTAAGCAGTTGAAGCCTATTGCTATCGTTTAATTTATAGGTTCTTCTTTTCATAATAAAAACTGTTTACCTGAAGTTCTTATGCAGGTTATCAACTAAGAACCTGCATATAACTCATTCAACCAAGAAATCAACATTATCGGCATATCTCAGCCCAAAGAAGCCTCTCTTAATGTTCATAATGCATTTTGTTCCAAGAGGTTTTGTTTCTTTGTATGTATCATACCAGAAAGAAATATCTTCATTATCTAATTTAATCTTTACATAATTATTTTTGCTACTAGGAGACTTATTTGTTGTAACTGAGACCAAATCTATTACGACACCATATTTTTCCTTTGCAAGAATCGTTGAGGGCAAATATTTATTTGGCAAAAGTATCAACGCTGGTATCAAAATAAAACATAATGCCGTTTTTATGCAATATCCACCGAAAATACCACCAAATTTTTCCTTAGACTTTCCACTTATTTTTTTGATAAAAGCTAATAGGATAGAAATTACGCACATTGCAAAGCGATCATACATCCAAGGAATACATATCGGTAACAACGTATTGCTATCTTTCACCAAGATTTCAAGATACACGATTAGGGCTATCGCTATGATCAATATACCCCAATCAAGCCAAAAATTCTTTAATTTAAGATATAATTTTGTCATAATTACATTATTATACTTAATATATTCTCTTTATGAAACTATAAATTCCACTCAAAATAGCTTTAATACTATTTTCTTTTTTATCAAAGTAGCTATCTTTTTCCTTTCTGTAATCTTTTTCTTGCATTACTCCTTATAGATTTTGCATACTTAGATTATTTATCCAAGACGCTTCTTCATATGAAAGTATTAACTTGGCGAAGCCGAAATGTTGGGATGAAAAATCTATTCAACCAAGAAATCAACATTTTCAACAAACCTCAATCCGAAAAATCCTTTTTGTACTGACAATATACATTTTGTACCAACAGGTTTTGGCTCATTATTTATGTCATACCAAAAGGAAGTGTTCTCATTATCAACCTTTATTTTAACATAATTTCTTAGAGGGCTAGCAGTCTTTGATGGTCCAACAGAAGCCTGCTGTATGTCTATAATTAATCCTTCGCAATGTTTCAGACTTTCTTCCGAGCTATAAAAATTGTTTGTCAAGAAGATGACCGCAGGAATCATGACTATAAAAACAGCCAATTTCCAAAAATACATTAGCCATAGATATAGAAAATCTTTTTTTGACTTACACAGATATTTTATGATAAGTGCAAGCACAATAGACACCGCAAAAAGTACCTCATAATCATACATCCAAGGAATACATATTGGAAGCAACATATTGCTTTTGCGTACAGAGGCTTCCAATCCTGTAAATAACACGATAAATAAAATGCAAGAAGCCCCAAACTTCCACATAGAAACATTTGAGGTTTTCAAAACTCTGTTATATTTTTTATTATTCATTCGGCACATAAATATTTAACCAAGGAAGAACAGGAATATACCAAACACATATTGTATCTCCTTCATGAACATTACTATAGGTACTTCCTCTGTACTTTTTCTGGTCAACAATAAACTCATTACGTGCAAGGAAACTACCTTTAGTATCTTTACTTTTTCCGTAAACAACAGCATCTACTGGCATCCCATATTCTTCATAAATATATGGAATGCCAAACTTGCCACACAGGAGAAATCCGATATAAATTACAAACATAACAAAGTTTACTTTTACCAATCCAAAACTTCTTCTTTTCATAATAAAAACTGTTTACCTGAAGTTCTTATGCAGGTTATCAACTAAGAACCTGCATATAACTCATTCAACCAAGAAATCAACATTATCGGCATATCTCAGCCCAAAGAAGCCTCTCTTAATGTTCATAATGCATTTTGTTCCAAGAGGTTTTGTTTCTTTGTATGTATCATACCAGAAAGAAATATCTTCATTATCTAATTTTATCTTTACGTAATTTTTCCTTGAACTAGTAGACTTATTTATTTTAATTGATGCCAAATCTATTACAACACCATATTTTTCCTTTACAAGAATCGTTGAGGGTAAATATTTATTTGGCAAAAGTATCAATGCTGGTATTAAAATAAAACATAGCGATGTTTTCAAAAGATATGTCCCCCAAACATCCCAAAAGCCCTCAGAAGTTTTTCTCAAAAAGATCTTTATTAACGCCAATAATATTGAAACAAAATTTACCCCGATTATATCATACATCCATGGGACACATATCGGTAATAAAGTATAACTATGCTGCACTAATACTTCAAGATATACTACTAAAGCTATAACAGCCATCAACGATATAAAATCAACCCAAAATGGCGCCTTATTAAACAAGCTATGAATTGCCTGCAATTTTCTTTTATACTTTAGCATTATCATTCTACCAGGAAATCAACATTATCAACAAACCTCTATCCGAAATTTGTATTATGCGACAAAAGTATAAATAAAAAATGAAATAGAATAACTTTTTTAGAGAAATATTAGTTTTGTAGTAACTTTACTAACTTATTATATAATAAATAAAATTTAAACTGGTCATCGGAAATACAATTATTGGTTCTTGGCCTTAGATGAATCGTAAGACATCTGGAACTCTGCTCTCACATTCTGGTTGCGCATGACAACAATCGTATAGTTACCATCTTTCAGCGTACCTACTGTAGTATTCAGAGTATAGTAGCCATAGTTGCCAGACACTCCATAGTCAGCATTCTCTGTGACAATCAACTTGTTGCCCACCAAAGTTGTTTCCATCTTAATGCTTACAGCATCATCAAAAACAACATTCTTGTGAGTCAGCATCAACTTTCCACCTGGCAGAATCTTGCAGACAAGCTTCTCTTCCATTTCAGCGCTGTTGCTACCATCCTGTAGGATAGGTGTACTTGCAGACTGTGTGTAACTCAACATTGAGAACGAAGGCATGAATGTAGTGGTCTGTTGACCAAGCATTCCATCGTTTACTCCATCATCACTTGCACTGCAGCTTACAAAGCCCAATGCCATTGCCAATACCAAAATCGGCATCATTGAAAATTTTCTCATAATCTAATATCATTTACTTGTATTCTATTTATTGCTTGTTTATTTTTGTTTAATCATTATATATTGTCTTTAGTTACTTCACACTTATGTCTTTAGTTAAATTGCGTTACTCCAAACGCTGTCGTCATCTTCTACCAGTACAATGATATTATATAAGAATAAAAGCATACTTGCCCAAGCAAAGTATTTCTTTCGGTTGCAAAAATATGAAATCTTTCTTGAAGAATAAGAGCGAATACCGTTAAACTATACTAACGGATATTAATATGGTTTATAGTAAACTGATTTAAAACAAAAAGTACACCTTTTTAAAACAAAAGACCACCATCAGCATTTCTCGCAATCTTGAACTTTCAAGAAAATAGGCAGCCTATATAGGGGGCAACCTATTAAGAATACAATCTGCCTATCAAGAGTCAGCCTATAAAAAGCAAAAAAAAGAGTGGAACCCTTTCGGATTCCACTCTCATATCTTAGATTGAAAAATCTCGAATTAGTCGAGGTTAGCCAACTTGTTGTCAGAATGAAGAACATCCTTGATCTTGTGGCTATAGAGGTCAACCATGTACTCACGAGCCTTACCGCAGTACTGACGTGGGTCGAAGTACTCTGGGTGCAAAGCAAATGTCTCACGAACACCAGCAGTGAAGGCAAGACGAGAGTCAGAATCGATGTTGATCTTGCAAACAGCGCTCTTAGAAGCCTTTGTCAACTGCTCCTCTGGGATACCTACTGCGTCTGGCAACTTGCCACCGTACTTGTTGATGATGTCAACATACTCCTGAGGAACTGAAGAAGAACCGTGGAGAACGATTGGGAAACCAGGAAGCTGCTTCTCTACTGCCTCCAATACGTCGAATGCCAATGGAGGAGGAACGAGGTGACCAGTCTTAGGATCACGTGTGCACTGCTCTGGCTTGAACTTGTAAGCACCATGAGAAGTACCGATAGAGATAGCCAATGAATCAACGCCAGTACGTGTAGCGAAGTCAACAACCTCCTCAGGCTTTGTATAGTGAGACTCCTCAGCTACTACGTCGTCCTCAACACCAGCGAGGACACCGAGCTCACCCTCTACAGTTACACCGAACTGATGAGCGTAATCAACAACCTTCTTTGTCAATGCAATGTTCTCCTCGTATGGAAGTGCAGAACCATCAATCATTACAGAAGAGAAACCGAAGTCTACACAGCTCTTACATGTCTCGAAGCTATCACCGTGATCGAGGTGAAGAACGATCTCTGGATGGTTGCAACCCAACTCCTTAGCATACTCTACAGCACCCTCTGCCATGTAGCGGAGCAATGTAGGGTTAGCATACTTGCGAGCACCCTTAGAAACCTGAAGGATAACAGGTGACTTCAAGTTTGAAGAAGCCTGGATGATAGCCTGGAGCTGCTCCAAGTTGTTGAAGTTGAAAGCAGGAACGGCCCAACCGCCCTTGATAGCTCTTGCGAACATTTCCTTAGTGTTCACAAGACCGATTTTCTTGTAATCTACTGCCATAATAGTTTTAATTTTATAAGTTTTAATGAAACATTCAATTCATTTTTTCGAAAGAAACCATCTCCAAGAGGATGGCCTCTCTTCAAACTTCGAGTGCAAAATTACCTTTTTCAAATGAAACAGCAAAATGTTGAGCTAACTTTTCACCCCTCAAACAAGTTAAAAAAGTTTATATTTTACACGAATCCTACTCTGCTTTCATTTTTGCAAAATACAGATAGCAATTTATGCGCTCTCTCCTTTTTGTACGTTCACCTTATTAATATAATACTCACGCACGGCATAAGCCAGCACAACGACAAAACCTGCCAAGGGCACCACAAAAGGCATCACCACATGGGTGCGGTCGGCAATGAGCCCCATCAGAAGGAAGCCACAGCCACCTATAGGGGTCATCATCAGAAGCGAGGAGGCGCTCTTGGTAAGATTGCCCAATCCTACAAGGGCTATCGAGAAGATGGTGGGAAACATGATAGCCTCGAAGAGATAGTTGCACAACAATGCCACCAAAGACACTTTGCCTAAACAGCACAAGACCAAGACATTGCACGCCACGCAACCCACAGCACAAACAAGGAGCATCGTGGTAGCTGCCACATGGCGCATCACCCAACTGCCCAAGAAGCGACCTACCATAAAGAAAGCCAAAGCCCCCGTCAACACCAATGAGGCTGTGCGGTCGGACATCCAGTGCATGCCGGTGACGAAGTTGATGAAATAGCTGTTGATGGAAATCTCAGCCACCTCATAACTCAGCAAGGCAAAAAGGCCAAAGACAAACATCTTGTGATGGGTGAAGAGCTTGCGGATATTGGAACCGCGCTCCTTATCCTCTGATGTCTGCTCATGACTGATTTCGGGCAGGTTGACACGCGAGAAGACTACGGCTATGGCAAGCACCAAGACACCCAAGATGGTATAAGGCACCACCACATTGCCACCTTCCTCGGTATTGTTGAAGAGAAACTGACCGATGCAGAACGTGGCGAAGATGCCACCCAATCCATTAAAAGACTGGGACAGATTGAGGCGACTTGTCGCCGTCTCCTTGCTGCCCAACTCGGTGACATAGGGATTGGCTGCCGTCTCCAAGAACACCAGTCCGCACCCGATGATGAACAGGCAAAACAGAAAGGCATAGAAACTGCCTACCGAAGCGCCGGGGATGAAAAGCAGGGAACCGACACCGAAAAGCATCAGCCCGAAGACCACACCACGACGATAACCATAGCGATTGATAAAGATGCCCGCAGGTATCGCCATCAAGAAATAACCCAAATAGGTGGTTACCTGAATCAGGGCGGAATGGGTGATACTGATATGCAAAGCATTCTGGAAGTGCTTGTTGAGCACATCCAGAATGGCACGAGCGAAGCCCCACAAGAAAAAGAGCGACGTTACCAATACAAAAGGAACAAGATAATTTCTGTCTTTTGTTTTCTGTTGTTCTATTGACATTATTATTTATTTTTCTTCTAAAAAACGATTATTAGTAAATAACGTCAAATCGCAAAAAATATTTTATCAAAAGGAGTTTTCTTTGCAACAACCTTCCAAAAGCCATCATTTCTCTTCATAATGGAAATACTGGAACACTCCTGCTCCACTCTGTGCGTTTTTACATTCCGTATGCTATCAGCCCACAAATCCCGATTATTAACATATTTTCAGGCAGACTCCAAATGCTATACTTATGCCTTCAGCCTTAAATTCCTGTGAACCATTTGATTAATACTGGAAAACTTACCGTTATACTATAAAAATTATCATTTTAGCCTACAAAAACAGACTGATCATAGCAATATCTTTACGGTCAAAACGTTACCTATTATATAGATAGTTTTTATTCCACAGAAAACTTCAATACACGGCTTGCTGTGATGCCTGGAAACGGCATCGCATGACAATGCACCATACAAACGAACAAGTTACAACATGAAAGATTTTGTAGCAATAGATTTTGAAACAGCCAACAACGAGCGATCATCGGTATGCTCTGTAGGCATTGTCATAGTACGTGGCGGAGAGATAGTAGACAAGTTCTACTCGCTCATCAAGCCCGAACCGGAGTTTTACAACTACTGGTGCAGTAAGGTGCATGGCCTCTGCGCCGCTGATACGGAAGAGGCTCCTGTCTTCCCCGATGTATGGAAGCAGATAGAACCCAAGATAGCAGAGCTCCCTCTCGTAGCTCACAACAAGGCTTTTGATGAAAGTTGCCTGAAGGCTGTCTTCCGCGTCTATCAGATGGACTATCCCGACTATGAGTTCTACTGCACTTGCGTTGCATCTCGCAAAGTGTGGCCCCAAGGCAGTCACACCCTCGATATTATCGCAGCCCGTTGCGGCTATGATTTAACAAAACACCATCATGCTCTGGCAGATGCGGAAGCGTGTGCAGCTATCGCGATGGAGATATTATAAGCTAAGACTCTGGGCTCTTATTTGAAAGCACAACTATACAAATAAAAGCCCATAAAGCCTCTGTTCAGGATAAGAAACAGCGCACTAAAAACATATAACTTCCTTTGCCAGAAAAGTGCTCCTTAAAGGGCACAATACTGCTCTTCGCTGGGCACTATTGTGCCATAAGTAGGCATTTTTACTGCATCTGTATTTATAAAAATGGATTACGCAAAAACCCTTCAACTTTTTGCCATTTTCAGATTCCGGCTGACTGATGCTACTACTGCATAAGCAGTCAACTATGAATATGACTAAAATGAAGTCAGTCAACGTAAATTACAAATAAGTAATAACCGAGTCAACTCACATTTAAAAAAAACGCAAAGAGTGGTCAACAGAAATCCTTAAAACACAGAAATATTTACGACCTGTAGGCTGGCACGGGCTGAAAGCCCAGAAGCTCTTAGGAGGGCATATTGGGTAATTTCAACCGTACAGGTCGAATATTTTTCTTATACCTTAATTCCGCAACATTATAAATATTAACTCTTATAACATCCTGAGCAACAAAAAGTTGCCTAGGATGTTGCCATATCAGAGGATTTACTTAACTTAGTGTTGCAAAAAAAAAATTAAACAAAACCTCATTAGACATGGCAAAAATACAAATAAAATCCGAGAAACTCACATCTTTTGGTGGTATTTTTCCAATTATGGAGAAATTCGACAGGATGTTGTCTCGTACAATAGACTCCACTTTAGGTTTGCGTAGCAAAGTGTATGGCTATCAATATAGCGAGATAATCCGTTCTCTGATGTGCGTATATTTCTGTGGAGGGTCATGTGTCGAAGACGTGACCTCACACCATATGGAAACACTTTGCTTACACCCCCACCTCCGTACATGCAGCGCAGACACAATACTTAGAGTCATTCGTGAATTGACTACACCGAATCTGACCTACAGGTCTGATTCGGGCAAAAGCTACGACTTCTACGTAGCCCCCGACCTTAACAATCTGCTTGTCAATGCATTGCTGGCAACTGGACAGTTGCTGCCAGACAATGAATATGACTTTGATTTTGACCACCAATTCATTGAGACGGAGAAATTTGACGCAAAAATGACCTACAAGAAGTTCACTGGTTACAATCCAGGAATAGCAACGGTCGGCGACGGCAATACCAATGCCCGTTTCCATCAGGAAGACACTCTAAAACGTATTTTTGAGCGATTGGAGAATGCCGGAATACATATAAACCGTGCGAGGATGGATTGTGGCTCATGCTCTGAGGCTATAGCGGAAATGGTGGAGAAACACTGCCGACATTTTTATATCCGTGCCAACAGATGTGCGTCATTATATGATGACATCTTTGCCTTGCGCGGATGGAAAACCGAATACATAAACGGACACGAGTTTGAGATATGCTCCATCATTGCAGAGAAATGGGCCGGCAAAGCGTACCGCCTTGTCATACAGCGGCAAAGAAGCATCAATAAGGAACTCGACCTGTGGGAAGGGGAATATACATACAGATGCATACTGACAAATGACTATACTTCGACAGACCGTGACATCGTGGAGTATTACAACAAGCGTGGCGGTGCTGAGCGTATATTGGACGACATGAACAACGGCTTTGGCTGGAACCGTCTGCCAAAATCGTTCATGGCGGAAAACACGGTGTTCCTGCTTCTGACAGCTTTGATTCGAAACTTTTACAGACACCTCATATCTGACGCAAACATGAAGAGCTTTGGACTTAAATGCACAAGCAGAATCAAAACTTTTGTATTCAAGTATGTTTCTGTCCCTGCAAAATGGGTTAAGACTGCAAGACAGCACATACTGAACATATACACAAGCAATGATGCATACATGATGGCCTTCAAATTTGATTTTGGGTAGCCGCAAATCTTCGTGGCCTTTTGCGTATTGCATCAAGTCGCATCATGGGGTAAGGGGATTTTGTCTTTTGCGACTGTGCACCATAAGGATGCTTTACGAAAACTAGTCGTTTTAGAGAGGTATCCGCAACCTCAAATATCAAAAATATTACAGGTTGCGGATTTTAGGATATAGTGGAAATATATTGATGAATATTCAAAATTCTATTCTAATCCCACAAAGGAAGATTATCCCATGCACCAACAACAGAACCAACAGCTGCACCAGCTAACAAAGCTGTACCGCCACTTGCTACTCCTGCTAATTTATTTGTGCTCCAAACAGTTAGTGCACCACCACCATCTGCCTTAGCCCACTTCTTTACGCCGTTTTTGACACCTTCCCAAAGCCAATGTGCTCTTGTGTCTTTTCTGTCGGTTAATATTGACACCCATTTGTCAGAATTATTATGCCAATAGATGCAAGAATTATATGTAATTCCTGCTACGAAAAATAATCCGTCAAGTTCTTCTTTAGTCAAATTAGGATATGATGATTTTACTTGTTCTATTACAACAAGTATTTCATTATCCAAATTGTCAATATCTAACTTTTTAGAATTGAAAAATTCGTCATAGAACATGGTCAAATATGCAGGGATTTTTTCTCCTTTTTCAGATGTACCTCTTGTTTTTCCTTTAAAGGCATAATTATCAACTATACATTCTTTCAAAAAAGAAGAAGAGGGAAAATTCCCATTGCTCACTCGTGTGTTGGGCTTATTATCAAGATTGATTCCCTTGTTGGCTATAATAAAAAGGTTTATGCATGAATCCAGCGCCTTTTCATCATTTAGAATATTTCTATTTACAGAAATTGGATTTTTCTTGAGTGAGTTATAAAAATTATCCAACATAATATTATGTTCAATAGTTGTTAACTTACTCTTATTGAGTTGTTCTGCTAATGAACTTTGATTAGGTTGTTCCTCAGTTTTGATGTCATCGTTAGAACAAGAAGAGTAAAGACCTAATGAACATAGGATTAAAAGAATACAGAAAAAACTATTTTTTTTCATAATCAAAATAAATAAATAAAATTGTTATAATAAATGTAAAGATCACGCTCTTAAAAGTTATAATGTTCTTTAAGCTAATTTCTATTTCGTCAGAAAATAAACATTCAAAAATATTAAATATCCAACATATTAATAATAGAATGATAGGAAATGCCTTTTTTCTCATATATTTTATATTTTACCTTAATTCCGCAACACTATAAATATTAACTCTTATAACATCCTGAGCAACAAAAAGTTGCCTAGGATGTTGCCATATCAGAGGATTTACTTAACTTAGTGTTGCAAAAAAAAAATTAAACAAAACCTCATTAGACATGGCAAAAATACAAATAAAATCCGAGAAACTCACATCTTTTGGTGGTATTTTTCCAATTATGGAGAAATTCGACAGGATGTTGTCTCGTACAATAGACTCCACTTTAGGTTTGCGTAGCAAAGTGTATGGCTATCAATATAGCGAGATAATCCGTTCTCTGATGTGCGTATATTTCTGTGGAGGGTCATGTGTCGAAGACGTGACCTCACACCATATGGAAACACTTTGCTTACACCCCCACCTCCGTACATGCAGCGCAGACACAATACTTAGAGTCATTCGTGAATTGACTACACCGAATCTGACCTACAGGTCTGATTCGGGCAAAAGCTACGACTTCTACGTAGCCCCCGACCTTAACAATCTGCTTGTCAATGCATTGCTGGCAACTGGACAGTTGCTGCCAGACAATGAATATGACTTTGATTTTGACCACCAATTCATTGAGACGGAGAAATTTGACGCAAAAATGACCTACAAGAAGTTCACTGGTTACAATCCAGGAATAGCAACGGTCGGCGACGGCAATACCAATGCCCGTTTCCATCAGGAAGACACTCTAAAACGTATTTTTGAGCGATTGGAGAATGCCGGAATACATATAAACCGTGCGAGGATGGATTGTGGCTCATGCTCTGAGGCTATAGCGGAAATGGTGGAGAAACACTGCCGACATTTTTATATCCGTGCCAACAGATGTGCGTCATTATATGATGACATCTTTGCCTTGCGCGGATGGAAAACCGAATACATAAACGGACACGAGTTTGAGATATGCTCCATCATTGCAGAGAAATGGGCCGGCAAAGCGTACCGCCTTGTCATACAGCGGCAAAGAAGCATCAATAAGGAACTCGACCTGTGGGAAGGGGAATATACATACAGATGCATACTGACAAATGACTATACTTCGACAGACCGTGACATCGTGGAGTATTACAACAAGCGTGGCGGTGCTGAGCGTATATTGGACGACATGAACAACGGCTTTGGCTGGAACCGTCTGCCAAAATCGTTCATGGCGGAAAACACGGTGTTCCTGCTTCTGACAGCTTTGATTCGAAACTTTTACAGACACCTCATATCTGACGCAAACATGAAGAGCTTTGGACTTAAATGCACAAGCAGAATCAAAACTTTTGTATTCAAGTATGTTTCTGTCCCTGCAAAATGGGTTAAGACTGCAAGACAGCACATACTGAACATATACACAAGCAATGATGCATACATGATGGCCTTCAAATTTGATTTTGGGTAGCCGCAAATCTTCGTGGCCTTTTGCGTATTGCATCAAGTCGCATCATGGGGTAAGGGGATTTTGTCTTTTGCGACTGTGCACCATAAGGATGCTTTACGAAAACGAGTCGTTTTAGAAAGATATCCGCAACCTCAGATATCAAAAATATTACAGGTTGCGGATTTTTGGTTATATTATATAAATGTTTTTTAAAGCCTACAAAATCTATGTTCTAAAGTTTAGAACTTATGTTCCAAAGTTTAGAACTTGTATCCTAAAGTTTAGAACTTATGTTCGAAAGTTTAGAACATAGATTTATCCGCAATTGACAAAACAAATTCATAACTTTAGATTTGCAAATAGGGAAATTAGGGAAGTTGAGTGCATAACAAACAGAAAAAAGGAATGAGCCGAAGGGCTATGGAGAGAAAGGATTAGTTTCTCTCCAAAATCTTATTCAGCAGGAAGGTGGCGTTCTGATTGCGTGCCACTCCCGGCTGTATCTTATAGGTATAGGTGACGTCGGTACCGAGGTCTATCTCAAAACAATAGTTGTGGAAACGCCCGGGACTGCTTTCTGCCATTCGGGACAACTCCAGATCGTGGGTGGCTATAACTCCCGTAACAGGCATGCGGGAGATGGACTCAAGAAAGAGTCGGGAGCCGTTGAGCTTGTCCAAGGAATTGGTGCCTTTCAGAATCTCATCGAGGATGATGAGGGTGCGAAGCTCGCCGCGCTTGCAGAACTGCATGAGTTGCTCAAGACGCAAGAGCTCAGCATTGAAATAGGAAATGCCATGAGTCAGGTCGTCGGTGGTGCGCATGCTGGAGAAAAGTTGAAAACGCGACACCTTGAAAGAGCTGGCAAAGACGGGCATACCCGACATGGCAAGAATATAGTTGACGCCAAGCGAACGGAGAAAGGTACTCTTGCCTGCCATATTGGCTCCTGTAATAATATAATAGTTGTCGTCTTGGATAGTGAAATCGTTCTTCACTGCCTTGGCTCCCAAGAAGGGATGATACAGATTCTTCGCCTCGAAGAGCACAGGAGAGCCGTCGACGATTTCTGCATCCGTAGCCTCAGGATGGTTGTATCTGAAATCTGCCATCGAAACGGCTGCATCCAGTTCGCTCACGATGTCCATCCACTCCTCCATCTTCACCACATAGGTATTCTTCCATTTCAGGAAACTGCGAACCAAGAAGAAGTCGCTCAGCAGGAAGGCATCGGTGAAGAAGAGACCGAGAAAGTTGCCACGACGGTCGTATCCCTTGAGGATTTTCTCGAGTTGAACAAAGGAAGGAAGCGCCTCCGAAAGCGTAGACTGCATTTGCTGCCCCAGCTCGCTACGGAAATGGCGACGGGCTACAAGCTGGAGTATCTGCGAGTAAGCCACCAGTTGGTCGCGGAGCTTACCGCCATGGCTGTCAATCTTGTCCAAGGTCTGCTTGCAGACAAAGAACACTACCATGTACTGAATCATCACCCACCAAAGGGGGACGTTCACAGAAACCACGCCAAAGACAGAAAGCAACACCGAGGAACATACACCGATGATGAATGCCCAACCGAGAAGGAGCGAAGCCTTCGAACCATACCACGCAGGCACTGCCATTGCCGAAACCTTGCGAATGGCTTCAGCCACTGCAGAGGAATCTATCTTGCGATAACCCACTACCCTTCTGACTGGTTCTGCCGCCATATCGACATGAAGACGGTGAGAGTTGTCGGGGTCTGGCGCATCAAGCACCTGCTTTTTATTCCTCTCTCCCAAAGCCAGGAACTCCATTCGCCATAGCTCGCCCTGTTGCTCGTCGCCTGCAAGTTCCTTTTGCAAGGCAACACGCCGGGCTATCTCCTCTGCCTTCAAAGGAGTCTGAAGAGAAAGATTTCTTGCCAAAGCATCAGAGCCACCCGTGGTTATCGTGCGGCAGATGCGATGGAAGAGTGAATCCCTGCCAAAGACATCGAGATCGAAGGAATAAGCATGCTGTGGATTCTGGTATTGATTGCCCATTTCGAAGGACGAGAAATCGCCCTCTAAGGCTCTGATCTCGTTCTGATATACAGCGAGGAGCGCAGAGAGATGGGCTATCTTCTCCTTGTTCTTATCGTCCAAACGACGGATATTGAAATAGGCAATGAGAGCCAACACGGCTCCCAACAGCCAACGACTACTACCCTCGTCCATAGCAATATAACATACCACGAAAGTAAGGATGGCTCCGAACGAGAGCAACTCGCCCGTGATAAAGCCATTGTTCTTGCGCCTCAAGGCTGCCACCTCGGAAGCATACTTATCCACATGCTGTTGATAACTTGTCTGTAAATCCATTTCTGTCTATATCATCTATTTTGTAGGAATGAGCACGGCTCCCTCCTGTTTCTTACCATCCATCAATATGCGCAGCGGATGCTCAAAGCGCACATGGCGAACATATTGTGTTTCCTCGACCGCCGGCATCGCATCGAGCACAGCCTTGTCGACGAAGCCACCCTCCCCGGTATTGGTATCTACCGTAAAGTAACCCACCCCGAAAGAGGTGAGGTTCTGGAAGAAATGGGTTCCCTGGCTGGGATCGATGTTATAGTTCTTGAGCGCCACCTCCACGATAACCCGGGCTGCACTGATATGCGGCCACTTGACGGGAACACCGAGATAATGATCGCTGGAGCCCCATCGGCCGGGACCTATCAGCACATAGTTCTTGCCTTCGGAAAGGAACTTGCGGTTGATGCGCTCTATATCGTCAGCCACATAATAATTGTTCATCGCCGAGAAATGGTCGTCGTACTTCACATACACTACATCTACCACATCCTCGCTGATACCATGACCAAGTGAATTGTGCGAACGCAACAGGCACTCGCTGTCGGGAATGGCCGCCACATCCTCATCGAGCATTTCCTTGGCATCCACAATGGGACGTATCTGGAGAAGATAGAAATCGCAGGTTCTGTCGGCATGGATATTGCAGGCAAACTCTATCTCGACGGGGCGGCGCATGGCTCCGGAACCATACTTCATGGACATCTGGAGTATTTCGGGAAGGGGAACGACTCCATGTTGCAGCACACTGGCAAAGGTGATCAGCTTGCGACCCTCTTCGTACACGCCGTCGTTGATGACTTGGTCGTAGGGGTCGAAGGTGGAGGCTATAAAGTTGAGCGACTGGTCCTCGACAGCATCCTTGATTCTCAGTTTCTGAATATTAAACCCATCATCCACCTTGAAGTCTTCACCCACATGTTGCATATCGAGGGCATAAAACTGGGTTTGGGTCTCCCTGAGTGCCTTGTCGACCTCAGAAGTCTGCAACACCTGGTTGGGATGATAAGGACATACCCGAAGGGTTTGCCCACCATCCACAATGTATTTGCCCAGTCCGAGTGCCAGACTGGCAATACCTTCTTCTGCCGTTTCGTCACCTATCGGATAATAGTTGAGCGAACGGAGCACGCCACTCATCGTGGGATAGAAACGAGTGCCATAGTCATTACCCACCACTTGCTGCAGGATGACTGCCATCTTCTCTTGGTCGATGACATTGCTCGTTGCGGTCATATAAGCCTTGGAATCGCGATAGAACACCGAGGCATACACACCCTTGATGGCACACGCCAACATCTGAAGCATCTGATACTTGTCCTCAAGATAAGGTATCATATAGGTGGAATAGATTCCTGCAAAGGGCTGATAGTGGGCATCTTCGAGAAGCGAGCTGGAACGGATGGCTATAGGACTCTTCGTCGCCTCGAAAAAGGTGAAGAAGTCGGCTACCAGTGTGTCGGGCAACTGTGCTCTGAGGAAATGTCTCAAGATTTCGTCATCGCTTGCATCGCTCAAAGCTATGGGATAGAGATTATTGCTCTCCATGAACGCATCGAAGATATCGGTACAAAGGACAACTGTCTTAGGAATCTGAACCGTGGCATTGTCGTACTGATTGAACTCAGGATGGCGCTTGATGACATTGTCGAGAAATGCCAGACCTCTGCCCTTGCCTCCCAAGGAGCCCTCACCTATACGGGCGAAGTGGGCATACTGGTCGAACTTCATACGGTCGAAAACAGCTACCACACCGATATTCTTCATGTGACGATACTGAACGATGGCATCGAAGATGATCTGTCGGTGAGCATCCACATCCTGCAATTTCTGCCAGGTGACATGGCGCAGGAAAGCCGACACGGGGAAGATGGCACGGGCACAGAGCCAACGGCTCATGTGATTGCGACTGATGTGATAGAGCATCGAGTCGTTGGGAATCTTGAAGATATTGTCCTGTAACTCCTTCAGACTGCGGATACGCATAATCTCCTCGTGGGTCTTGGGATCACGGAAGATAAAATCGCCAAAGCCCATGTGTTCCTCCATCAGGCGACGAAGGTCTACACTCATCTTCTTGGAGTTTTTGTCTACAAAACGAAAGCCCTCGGCTTCGGCCTTGGCCCGGTTGTCGCTCTCGGAACTCTCAAGGATAAGAGGCACGAAAGGATCGTTCTTGCGGATATAGCGGAAAAGCTGCAAACCGGCATCAGGACACTTCTCACGTCCGAAAGTATCAGTACGATGCTTGGGCTTAGCCTCTGTTTCCACCTTATTGCCAAAGGCCTTGGCGGCACTCTTCAAAGGGAAACGGGCATCGCTGATGACACCAAGAGTATTGTTGGAATACTTGTCATAGAGTTTCTGAGCTTCTTCATAAGTACGAGCCAGAACCACCTTTGGTCGACCACGCATACGCATGGTGGCAGCATGACGGTTCAATGCCTCCTTGGAGAAGTTCTTGCTCTGTTCCAATATGTAATTGTAGAGATTGGGAAGAATGGAACTGTAGAAGCGGATGGAGTCTTCGACAAGGAGTATCATCTGAACTCCGGCTTCCTGAATATCGTGTTCCAAATTCATCTTGTCCTCTATCAACTTGATGATGGAAAGAATGAGATTGGTATTGCCCAACCAGCAGAACACATAGTCGAAGATGCTCAGGTCTTCGTTCTCCATACGCTTGGTGATGCCATGAGAGAAGGGAGTAAGCACCACGCAATGGATATTGGGGAACCTGCTCTTGATATCTCGTGCCACATCGAAGGCATCATTGTCGGCATTACCCGGCATACAGATAACCAGATCAATAACAGTGGAGCGAAGCACTTCTGAGGCTTCCTCGGTGGTAGAGACCTGTGTAAAGGTAGGTGGATATCGAAGTCCAAGCTCCATATATTCATTATAGATCTTCTCTTCGATACGTCCATCATCCTCGAGCATGAAGGCATCATATGGATTGGCAACGATCAACACATTATAGATACGTCGCATCATCAAGTTGACGAACGACACATCTTTCAAATAAAATTTATTCCACTCTTGGGGTACATTATTCTCCATTTCCTTTTATTTTACTCATGCAAAGATACTGTTTTTCTGATATTTACTTGCAACTTTCAACATATTTTATTATTTTTGCAGCAATAATGTATTCTAACACCCTTAAAATGAACAGAATAACTTTTAAAATATTTGTCATTACCTTGCTCGCCTTCCTCTGCCTCACGGCATGTTGGGCTCAGAAGAAACAGCACGGCAAAGCCTCCTACTACTCAAAAAGAGCTACAGGAGCAAGAACTGCAAGCGGTCAAAGACTACATCACGACAGTCTGACGTGCGCTCATCGGTACTACCCTTTTGGAACACATCTGAAAGTAACCAACTTGAGGAACAATAAAAGTGTGATAGTAAAGGTCATCGACAGGGGGCCATTCGGAAGAGGCAGAATTATTGACCTTTCATGGGCTGCCGCCAAAGAGATAGACATGATTGCTCAAGGTGTGGCGTCGGTAAAGGTAGAAATCGTGGAAAAGCCTGTTCCTTTCCGTCCTGAGGAGGAGAAACTTCCTCAGATCGACTTTGAAGTGGCAGAATCTGACTACACCTTAGAACCTCACTGGAACTCGAAATCTGCCAAGGGCAAAGCTCACCAAGGTAAAAATCTGAAAAAAGTGGTACATTCAACAAAGGCGAAAGAAACCTCTGCAAAGAAAGATGAGGAGAAAATGCTCAACAGGAAAGAGAGCAGGAATGACACAGAATCTAAAAGCGGCAAGGCAACTAATGCTGAGCATGAGCACAAGGTTCATAGAAACAAATAGCCTACTGAAATAGGACGAGGCAAAAAAAGAGTAACCCCCGAAAGTAAATGTAAAAACTTCCGGGGTTTACAGTTTTAAACGGTGAGCCTTCTTCTTAAAGGTCACCTTTTATCAATCATCTACAAATACGCCTATGACCTATCTGCGAGTCGGAATATTGAACTCATTGACTTTTGAAATAGACTTGCCTTCGTGTATCACAGAGACACAGAAATGAGCCATACCATTCTTCAGTCGGTTATCCGCCTTCACCATCGCTGTATAACGGATGCCTCGTCCTGGGATGATTTTCTCCACATGAATGCTCGGAGAAATATAGATATGTTTGTTGCCTGTAGTTTCCACTACTGTAGGAACCACATCATAAACGGGACTGTTGCCACGATTCATTATCTCGAATATCACCTTGCAAGTCTCGTTCCTATTCAAAGTATTATCTTCATTGGAATCTACAAAACGGGCATTCACTATCTCTAATGTAGGAGAATACGACCAGTTACTCCCCAATGCTTCCATCTTCGAACTTGGCATCACAGTAGTGGGTTGCTGTGCGCTGTAATCGCCTACATAATCTTTACCATTAAAATCGTAAAGACGGTCATCACCACTATTGGTAGAATCGAAGACATCGGAATTATCCTCACTATTCGGCGTACCATAAACAGGCTGATCGTAACCTCGCTGACCATAATCTGACTGATCATAGCCTGACTGACCAATGGAGTTTTGCTGCTGAGACCGAGCAGCCCTTCTCTCAGCTCTACGGGCCTTGTCACGTTGATACTGTTCCACTTGTTGCTGCTGTCTCTGATCGGCCTGACTGCCGATAACTGCACCAACAGCTGCTCCTCCAGCCATTCCTATAATAGTACCCATATCAGAGCCACGAGGGCCTCCACTCAGACCACCTATAGCAGAACCTAAAATAGAGCCGATAGATCCGCCCATATAGGCGCCACTACCCGTATAAGTGTCACAACTGCTCACCAAGAACAATGAGCAAAGCGCGAATATTAGAAACTTTTTCATAACCTATTCTTTTAAGAAACTATGCAAAGGTAAGTCTTTTCGAGGAAACTGCAAACAAAGTTTCCCTAAAAAAAATAGGGAAATCCCTAAAACAAAAGAAGCGCTTCCATTAGATGAAAGCGCTTCTTGATATTGAGAGTTGAATTATTCAGCCTTAGGAGCATCCTCTGCTGGAGTTGCCTCAACAGCAGCCTCTGCCTGTGGAGCCTCTTCTGCCTTAGCCTTGCGGCCTGCACGACGAGTCTTCTTTGCAGCAGCCTTAGGAGTCTTAGCCATGTTCTCATCGAAGTCTACGAGCTCGATGAAAGCAATCTCAGCTGCATCACCCTGACGAGTACCCAACTTGATTACGCGAGTGTAACCACCTGGACGGTTAGCTACCTTCTCTGCTACCTCACCGAAGAGAGCCTTAACAGCATACTTGTTCTGGAGATAACGGAATACAACACGACGTGAAGTGGTGGTATCGTTCTTTGAACGAGTGATCAGTGGCTCAACGTACTTCTTAAGAGCCTTAGCCTTTGCAAGGGTCGTAGTGATTCTTTTGTGCTCACTCAAGATAAGAGATGCAGCCATGTTAGCCAACATCGCATTACGATGAGAAGCAGTACGACCTAAATGGTTGAATTTTTTATTATGTCTCATTTTAATTTTTACTTTTTTGGACAGGATTTAATTAAGCATCCTTGTCTAATTTATACTTTGAAATGTCAGTTCCAAAAGACAGATTCAGACTCTCGAGCAAATCATCAAGCTCAGAAAGCGATTTCTTACCAAAGTTGCGGAACTTCAAGAGGTCAGTCTTGTTGTACTGAACCAAGTCGCCAAGTGTCTCGACATCAGCTGCCTTCAAGCAGTTGAGAGCACGAACACTGAGGTTCATGTCTACGAGGCGAGTCTTAAGCAACTGGCGCATGTGAAGAACTTCCTCATCAAACTCCTGATTGCCTTCCTGATCGGGACTTTCAAGAGTAATCTTCTCGTCAGAGAAGAGCATGAAATGATAAATCAGAATCTTCGCAGCCTCCTTAAGAGCATCCTTTGGACTAATGGAACCATCGGTAGTAACCTCAAGTACGAGCTTGTCATAGTCGGTCTTTTGTTCAACACGATATGGCTCTACCGCATACTTTACGTTACGGATTGGGGTGTAGATGGAATCGATTGGGAGAACGTTTACGTCAGTGCAGAATTCTCGATTCTCATCAGCAGGAACGTAACCACGTCCCTTGTTAATTGTCAAATCTATCTGCATCGAAGCTTTGGCATCTAAATGACAAATCACCAAATCAGGGTTTAACACTTCAAATCCAGTCAGATACTTACCGATATCACCTGCTTTGAATTCTGTGGAATTCTCTACGGTGATACTAACTTTCTCATTCTCGAATTCTTCTACTACTTGCTTGAATCGAACTTGTTTGAGATTCAAGATAATGTTGGTAACATCTTCCTTAACACCAGGTACTGAAGAAAACTCATGCTCAACACCAGCTATGCGGATGGTATTGATGGCATAACCCTCCAGAGATGAAAGGAGAATGCGGCGCAAAGCGTTACCAATGGTAACACCAAAGCCAGGCTCCAAAGGACGGAATTCAAACTTTCCGAACTTATCATCAGCCTCCAGCATTACTACTTTTTCAGGTTTTTGAAATGCTAATATCGCCATTAATATAATGATTTATTTAGAGTACAACTCAACGATTAACTGCTCCTTAATGTTCTCAGGGATATCGGCACGCTCTGGCTTGTGCAAGAACTTACCACACTTTGCATTGTCATCCCATTCGATCCATGGATACTTGCTATGATTGAAACCAGCAAGAGCGGCCTCGATGACCTCGAGAGACTTAGACTTCTCACGAACACCTACAACCATACCTGGCTTAACAGCGAATGAAGGAATGTTTACTACCTTACCATCAACAACGATGTGCTTGTGACCAACCAACTGACGTGCAGCTGCACGTGTTGGAGCAATACCCAAACGGAATACTACGTTGTCAAGACGGCACTCAAGATTCTGAAGAAGAACCTCACCAGTAATACCCTCAGCTTTAGCTGCCTTATCAAACATATTACGGAACTGACGCTCTAATACACCATAAGTGTACTTAGCTTTCTGCTTCTCTGCCAACATGACACCATACTCAGACATTTTTCTGCGACGGTTGTTGCCATGCTGTCCAGGAGGGAAGTTTCTCTTGGACAAAACTTTGTCGGCGCCGAAGATTGGTTCACCAAAACGACGCGCAATTTTAGATTTCGGACCTATATATCTAGCCATAATATAAAAAAATGCTATAAAAAGTTTGTATCTTATTAATGCTAATACTAATAGCGGGAATTATACGCGGCGACGCTTTGGAGGACGACAACCGTTATGTGGTAATGGAGTTACATCTACAATCTCAGTAACCTCGATACCTGCACCGTGTACGGCACGGATAGCAGACTCACGACCGTTACCTGGACCCTTAACATAAGCCTTTACCTTACGGAGACCCAAATCGAAAGCTACCTTAGCACAATCCTCTGCAGCCATCTGAGCAGCATAAGGAGTGTTCTTCTTAGAACCACGGAAACCCATCTTACCAGCAGAAGACCAAGAAATTACCTGACCCTCATTGTTAGCAAGAGATACAATAATGTTATTGAATGAGCTATGTACGTGCAACTGACCAATTGCGTCAACACGAACATTTCTCTTCTTAGATGTTGCTTTTGTCTTTGCCATAATTAATTTCCTCCTTCAGAATTACTTAGTAGCCTTCTTCTTATTAGCAACAGTCTTCTTCTTACCCTTGCGAGTACGAGCATTGTTCTTTGTGCTCTGACCACGGACAGGAAGACCATTACGATGTCTAACTCCACGATAGCAACCAATATCCATCAGTCGCTTAATGTTCATCTGGATCTCAGAACGGAGATCACCTTCTACCTTGAACTCAGCGCCGATAATTTCACGGATCTTGGCTGCCTGATCGTCAGACCACTCGCTGACTTTCAAGTCACGGCTCACACCTGCCTTATCCAATATCTTTGCTGAACTACTTCGACCGATACCATAGATATAGGTCAATGCGATTTCGCCACGCTTATTCTGGGGCAAATCTACTCCAACAATTCTTATTGCCATTTGTTAATTAAATAATTAAAAATTAATACCTTTCGTTAAAAGCGGTGCAAAAGTACGACATTTTTTTGAAACAACCATACTTTTACAAAACTTTAACATTAACCCTGACGTAACTTCATCTTAGGGTTTTTCTTGTTAATAACGAACAGACGACCCTTACGACGTACAATCTTACAGTCAGCTGAACGCTTCTTCAAAGATGCTCTTGTCTTCATACCTTATGATTATTATTTGTATCTAAATACTATTCTACCTTTTGTCAAGTCGTATGGACTCATTTCCACTTTTACCTTGTCGCCAGGTAAGATCTTTATGTAATGCATTCTCATTTTTCCGGAAATATGGGCAGTAATATCTACACCATTCTCCAACTCAACGCGGAACATAGCATTGGATAACGCTTCTACAATTGTTCCATCTTGCTCTATAGCAGCCTGTTTTGCCATAATTAAATATTTTGTCCTTCTAAATGTTCTACTTCTTGAAATGAAGATAAAATTTCAGCCTTACCTTTTCTTACAACTATCGTATGCTCAAAATGAGCAGCCGGTTGATGGTCAACAGTAGCAATTCCCCATTTGTCTGGAAGAAGTCCAATCTTCCTATTTCCCATCGTTATCATAGGTTCAATAGCGATGCACATACCTTCTTTAAGCATCACTCCATTACCGCGTCTGCCAAAATTAGGGACGGGAGGATCTTCATGCATGGCTTTACCTATGCCGTGTCCCACCAGTTCGCGTACAACGCCATAACCGTGAGACTCACAATAGCTCTGTATGGAAAAACCTATATCTCCAACATGATTTCCTGCTACAGCATTCTCTATACCTAAATATAAAGACTGTTTTGTTACAGAAAGAAGTTGCTTCACTTCTGGATGGACTTCGCCAACACAAAAGGTATAACAACTGTCTCCGTTGAATCCATCAAGCAAAGTACCACAATCTAAAGAGATGATATCTCCCTCTCTTAGTACGTCGTCTTCACTCGGAATTCCGTGTACAACTACATCATTAATAGATGTACATATATTAGCGGGAAAAGGCTCTCCAAATGGATTAGGGAAATTCTTAAACGTAGGAACCGCACCATGATCTCGGATAAATTCCTCCGCAATCCTATCCAATTGGAGAGTCGTTACACCTGGTTTTATATGTTTACCTAATTCTGCTAAAGTCAAACCAACAAGTTGGTTGGCCTTGCGCATCAGGTTGATTTCATCTTCTGTCTTTAGAAATATATGCATTCTAAAAGATAAAGATTAATATGCTGCTACTCCGCCCTGACGAGTATGGCCCGAATTGAGCAAACCATCATAGTGGCGCATGAGCAAATGACTTTCGATCTGCTGAAGTGTATCGATAACAACACCTACCAAAATCAGAAGAGATGTACCTCCAAAGAATTGAGAGAAGGCTTGCTGCACATCGAGAAGTCCTGCAAGAGCAGGCATAATAGCAATGAATGCTATAAACAAAGAACCTGGGAAAGTAATACGAGACATGACGGTATCAATGTACTCAGCTGTATCCTTTCCTGGCTTTACACCTGGAATGAAACCATTGTTACGTTTCATATCCTCAGCCATCTGAGTAGGATTCAATGTAATCGCTGTATAGAAATATGTAAAGGCAATAACCAAAAATACATAAATGACATTATACAACAAACTGCGATTATCCATCAACTGCTGTACTACACTGCTGGCATTTTCAGACTGATAGCGAACAACGGCCAAAGGAATGAACATCAAAGCCTGAGCAAAGATGATAGGCATTACGTTGGCAGCAAACAACTTCAATGGGATGTACTGGCGTGCACCACCATATTGCTTATTACCTACCAAACGCTTGGCATACTGAACAGGAACCTTGCGAGTGCCCTGTACCAAAAGGATAGAAGCACAAACAACAGCATAAAGTATCAGGATCTCTACGATAAACATAATGATACCACCACTAGAAATGGCTGTCAGACGAGAGGAAACCTCCTGTACAAAAGCCTGTGGCAATCTTGCGATGATACCAATCATAATGATCAATGAGATACCATTACCAACACCCTTATCAGTAATACGCTCACCTAACCAAAGGATAAACATACTTCCTGCTGCCAAGATGATAGTGGCAGGAATCATAAATACAGTCCAACTGATACCTGTTGCAAGCGCATTTGCTGCTTGCATTTTCAGGTTCAGAAGGTAACTTGGAGCCTGGAAGACCAAGATGGCCACTGTCAAGGCTCTAGTATACCACTGTATTTTCTTACGGCCACTCTCACCTTCACGCTGCATCTTCTGGAAATAAGGTACAGCAACAGCAAGAAGCTGCATAACAATAGATGCTGAGATATATGGCATTATACCTAATGCGAAAATAGACGCATTGGAAAATGCACCACCAGAGAACATGTCCAGAAGCGACATAAGTCCGCCTGAGGTCTGCGACTGAAGTTTGTCCAACATGCTCGGGTTGATACCAGGAAGCACAACAAACGAGCCAAAACGGTAAATAGCCGTAAACAGAAGAGTAATGAGGAGTCTCTGACGGAGGTCCTCAATCTTCCAACAGTTCTTTAGTGTCTCAATAAACTTTTTCATCTACTTAGATTATAGTTGCATTACCACCTACTGCCTTGATTGCCTCTTCAGCAGTCTTAGAGAATGCATTAGCTTCAACTTCCAATTTAGCTTTCAATTCACCATTGCCGAGCACCTTAACGAGCTCCTTGCCACTGGTGAGACCTGCAGCCTTCAACTCTGCGATACCAATCTTGGTAAGGTTCTTTGCCTCAGCAAGAGCCTGAAGAGTAGAAAGGTTAACAGCAAAATACTCCTTATGGTTGATGTTCTTAAAACCAGCCTTTGGAACACGACGCTGCAAAGGCATCTGACCACCTTCGAAACCAATCTTTCTCTTATAACCAGAACGAGCTTTGGCACCCTTATGACCACGAGTAGAAGTACCACCGAGTCCAGAACCTGGACCACGACCAATACGACGACGTGAGTGGGTAGAACCTGCAGCAGGTTTCAAATTATTTAATTTCATAATCGTTCTTATTCTTTAAAAGATTAATTAATCAACTACACTTACGAGGTGATGAACCTTACGGATCATACCACGGTTGCTAGGAGTATCTTCAACCTCAACAACCTGAGAAATCTTGTGAAGACCTAAGCAAGCGAGTGTACGCTTCTGGTCAACTGGAGCACCGATTTTACTCTTAATCTGCTTGATTTTAATTGTTGCCATATCTGATTTATCCTAATTAACCGTTAAATACTTTATCCATACTGATACCACGCTCACCTGCTACAGTGTAAGCATCACGCATCTGAGCAAGAGCAGCGATAGTAGCCTTTACAAGGTTATGAGCATTAGAAGAGCCCTTAGACTTTGCAATGACATCCTTAACACCTACGCTCTCGAGAACGGCACGCATAGCACCACCGGCCTTCAAACCGGTACCGGCAGCAGCAGGCTTCAGGAGTACCTTAGCACCACCATAAGCTACTTCAACCTCGTGAGGTACAGTACCCTTCAATACAGGAACCTTAACCAGGTTCTTCTTAGCGGCCTCTGTACCCTTGGCAATTGCTGCTGTTACTTCACCAGCCTTACCAAGACCATAACCGATAACGCCATTACCGTCACCTACAACGACGATAGCAGCGAATGTGAAAGTACGACCACCCTTTGTAACCTTAGTTACACGGTTGATAGCAACCAAGCGATCTTTCAGTTCTACTTCACTATTAACTTTTACTTTATTCATTGCCATAATCGTTTAAAATTTAAGACCACCCTTACGAGCACCATCAGCCAACTCCTTTACACGACCGTGGTAAAGATAACCATTACGATCAAAAACTACTGACTCAACACCAGCAGCCTTTGCCTTCTCAGCTACGAGTTCACCTACTTTCTGTGCCTGCTCCTGCTTTGGCATCTTTTCCATGCCGAGAGAAGAAGCAGATGCAAGTGTAGTACCAGTCAAATCATTAATAACCTGAGCATAAATCTGCTTGTTAGAGCGGAAAACACTAAGACGTGGACGCTCAGCAGTTCCATTGACGTTCTTGCGAATACGGAACTTTATCTTAATTCGTCTTTCAACTTTCTTTGTTGTCATAATCGTAAAAAATTAAAATTACTTAGCAGCAGCGCTCTTACCAGACTTTCTGCGAATAACTTCACCCTGGAACAGGATACCCTTACCCTTGTAAGGCTCAGGCTTACGGAAAGAACGAATTTTTGCACAAATAAGTCCCAACAATTGCTTGTCGCAAGACTCCAAAATTATGATAGGGTTCTGATTTCTTTCAGACTTAGTCTCAACCTTAACCTCCTTAGGAAGCTGGATGAAGATAGGGTGAGTATAACCAAGAGCGAACTCAATAAGGTTGCCCTGGTTAGAAACACGATAACCAACACCAACCAACTCCAAAGTCTTTGAATAACCTTCACTCACACCAACAACCATGTTGTGAACAAGTGAACGATACAGACCATGGAAAGCTTGCTTCTGCTTAGGATTAACTGGACTGTTCTCATCAATTTCGAAAACTATCTGACCGTCCTGGTTATTGAACTTGATAGAAGGATCTATCTTCTGTGAAAGTTCACCCTTAGGACCCTTTACTGTAACAACATTTGAATTAGCATCAAAGTTAACAGTAACACCAGCAGGAATACTAATTGGCAATTTACCTATTCTTGACATATTAAATCCTCCAAATTAATAAATATAGCAAAGAACCTCACCACCGATCTTAAGATCAGCAGCCTCTTTGTCTGTCATTACACCTTTGGATGTAGATAAGATTGCAATACCTAATCCGTTAATTACTCTCGGCATGTCCTTGTAACCAGTGTACTTACGAAGACCTGGTGTAGACACACGCTTCAAAGACTTGATAGCGTTTTGCTTAGTTGTAGGATTGTACTTCAAAGCAACTTTGATAGTACCCTGTGGACCATCCTCAATGAACTTGTAATTGAGGATGTAACCTTTCTCGAAGAGGATCTTTGTGATCTCTTTCTTCAAGTTAGACGCAGGAACTTCAACAACACGGTGATGAGCCATGATTGCGTTTCTGAGTCTTGTCAGATAATCTGCTATTGGATCTGTCATAAAATATAAAAATTTAATTAATCGGGACTACCCCGACAATATTAAAAAAATAATTTTCTTGGGTCTGATAATTGATTACCAACTTGCCTTCTTAACACCAGGAATCAAACCAGCAGAAGCCATCTCACGGAACTGAATACGAGAGAGTCCAAACTGACGGATATAACCCTTTGGACGACCAGTAATCTTGCAACGATTGTGAAGACGGATTGGGTTTGCATTCTTAGGGATAGCCTGAAGCTTACGAGCTGCCTCGTATGCTTCGGCTGGATCATTAGAAGTTGCAATAATCTTTTTCAGTGCTGCGCGCTTTTCAGCGTAACGAGCTACAAGCTTTGCACGCTTAACCTCGCGAGCTTTCATTGATTCTTTTGCCATATCTCTTAATCTTTGTTTGCGTTCTTGAATGGAAGACCGAATGCCTTAAGGAGAGCAAAACCTTCCTCGTCAGTCTTGGCTGATGTAACGAAAGTGATGTTCATACCCTGGATACGATCGATCTCATCAATGTTAATCTCTGGGAAGATAATCTGCTCTGTGATACCCAAAGTGTAGTTACCACGGCCATCAAACTTGCTTTCAATACCCTTGAAGTCACGGATACGAGGCAGAGAAACGCGAACGAGCTTCTCAAGGAACTCGTACATGCGCTCACGACGCAATGTAACCATTACACCGATAGGCATCTTCTTACGAAGCTTGAAGTTGGCGATATCCTTCTTTGAATATGTGGCAACTGCCTTCTGACCTGTGATAGCAGTAATCTCATTGATTGCTACATCAACAATCTTCTTGTCCTGTGTAGCATCACCAAGTCCCTGGTTGATAACAATCTTCTTGAGAGCTGGAATCTGCATAGCAGAGGCATAGTTGAACTGCTTCTGCAAAGAAGGAGCGATAGTCTCCTTATAAACTTTCTTTAACTGTGCTGTATCCATTACTTGATTTCCTCCCCTGACTTTTTAGCGATGCGAACAACGTTTTTACCCTCGTGCTTGATAGCCACACGAGTAGCCTTGCCACTCTTAGGATCAATCAAGCTCAAATTTGAGATATGAATAGGAGCCTCTTGCTTAATGATGCCTCCCTGAGGATTCTTAGCAGATGGCTTAGTGCTCTTTGACACCATATGTACGCCCTCTACGATGGCACGATTGTCATCAACGAGGACCTTGAGCACCTTACCAGTCTTGCCCTTGTCGGCACCAGCAATAACGATAACCTTATCGTCTTTCTTTATATGTAACTTACTCATTACTATTAATTTTAAAATATTAAAGAACCTCAGGTGCCAAAGAAACGACTTTCATATTTACTGCACGAAGCTCACGAGCAACAGGGCCAAAGATACGGCTACCACGAAGCTCACCAGCATTGTTGAGCAGTACACAAGCATTATCGTCGAAACGGATGTAAGAACCATCTGCACGACGAATCTCCTTCTTTGTGCGAACAATCAAAGCCTTTGATACTGCACCCTTCTTCAAATCACTTGATGGAATGACGTTCTTGACTGAAACTACAATCACGTCACCAACACTTGCGTAACGACGGCCTGTACCACCGAGGACACGAATGCAAAGAGCCTCACGAGCACCGCTGTTGTCACATACATTAAGTCTTGATTCTGCTTGTATCATAATTACTTAGCTTTTTCTACGATTTGTACTAATCTCCATCTCTTTGTCTTAGACAGAGGACGAGTCTCCATGATCATAACAGTATCACCTACGTTAGCCTCATTCTTCTCGTCATGTGCATGGTACTTCTTTGTCTTCTGGACAAACTTACCATAAATTGGGTGCATCTCCTTGAACTTAGCTGCAATAACAATGGTTTTATCCATTTTGTTGCTGATGACAACACCCTGTCTTACTTTTCTTAAATTTCTTGTTTCCATCTGGACCATTATTATTTGTTAAGTTCTCTCTGACGAAGTTCTGTTTTCATACGTGCGATATCACGACGAGCAACCTTAATCTCTGATGGATTCTCAAGAGGAGTGATGTTATGGTTGAGCTTCTTCTGATTGTAAGCTGCAACAGCATTCTCCAATTTCTCTACCAATTCCTTGGTTTCGAGTTCCTTTACTTCTTTAATCTTCATAATTAAGCGTTTTTATCGAAATCACGTCTAACAACAAATTTTGTTTTTACAGGAAGTTTCTGAGCTGCGAGACGAAGAGCCTCCTTAGCAATGTCGAAACTTACACCTTCTACTTCAAAGAGGATACGACCTGGTGTAACAGGTGCAACCCATCCAGCTGGATCACCCTTACCTTTACCCATACGCACATCAGCAGGCTTACGAGTGATAGGCTTATCAGGGAAGATACGAATCCAGACCTGACCTTGGCGGTTCATGTAGCGGTTTACTGCCACACGAGCAGCCTCAATCTGACGGCTATCGATCCACTTTGGCTCAAGAGTCTTGATACCGAAAGAACCGAATGCCAATTGTGTACCTCTGTGGGCGTTGCCTTTGTTGCCGCGACCATCTTGAGGTCTTCTATATTTTACTCTTTTTGGCTGTAACATGATAGCTTTCTAATTTAACGGTTATTGTTTCTCTTACGATTACCGCCGCGGTTAGAGCGACCGTTATTACGGTTGTTGCCCTTGTTGTCCTGAGCGAAGTTAGGTGTAAGGTCAGCCTTACCATAAACCTCACCACGGCAAATCCATACCTTGATGCCAAGCAAACCTACCTTAGTAAGAGCCTCGCACTGGCAATAATCGATGTCTGCGCGGAATGTGTGAAGAGGAGTACGACCCTCTTTATACATTTCCTTACGTGCCATTTCTGCACCATTCAGACGACCTGTAATCTGCACCTTGATACCCTCGGCACCAGCACGCATTGTGTTGGCAACAGCCATCTTGATAGCACGACGATAAGCAATCATGTGCTCAATCTGGCTTGCGATATTCTTACCTACGATAGTAGCATCAAGTTCAGGCTTCTTAACCTCGAAGATGTTGATCTGAATATCTTTCTTGTAAAGCTTCTTCAACTCTTCCTTCAACTTATCTACATCCTGACCACCTTTACCAATGACAAAACCTGGACGGGCTGTGCAAATAGTAATGGTAACAAGCTTCAATGTACGTTCGATAACGATACGAGAAACACTTGCTTTTGCAAGACGCTCGTTAAGATACTTACGGATTTTCTGATCCTCAACGAGGTTGTCACCGAAGTTCTTACCACCGAACCAATTTGAATCCCAACCACGGATAATACCAAGTCGGTTACTAATCGGATTAACTTTCTGTCCCATTCTACTTATTATTTTTCATCATTAGTTTTTGCATCTACAAAAAGAGTTACATGGTTAGAACGCTTACGGATTCTATAACCACGACCCTGTGGTGCAGGTCTCATACGTTTCATTGTAACGCCTTCGTCAACGAAGACCTTGCTAATATAAAGCTCACCGTCTTCAGCCTTGCGATCATTCTTAGCTTCCCAGTTTGCGATAGCTGAACGAAGTAATTTCTCAACGTCAGCAGATGCTTGCTTCTTAGAGAAGCGAAGTACTCCGAGGGCGCGATTAACTTCCATACCACGAATCATATCTACAACGTAGCGCATCTTGCGTGGAGAAGAAGGAACGCCAACCAATTTAGCGAAGTACAAGTTTTTACGGGCTTCTTTCAATTTTTCAGCCGCGATATGTTTTCTTGCTCCCATTATTTACTTAAATTTTAATTGGTTTAACCCCGATTACTTTCTGTTACCAGAGTGACCGCCAAAGCGACGTGTTGGAGCGAACTCTCCAAGCTTGTGGCCTACCATATTCTCTGTAACATAAACAGGGATAAATTTGTTACCGTTATGAACTGCAACAGTATGTCCTACGAAATCAGGAGATATCATTGAAGCTCGAGCCCATGTCTTAACAACATTCTTCTTTCCACTCTCGTTCATAGCGAGAATTTTCTTCTCGAGAGAAACGTTGATGTATGGACCTTTTTTAAGTGAACGACTCATAATTTACTCTTTATTTTTTGTTAGCTCTTTCAATAATATACTTGTTAGAAAGCTTCTTAGGTGCGCGAGTCTTGAGACCCTTAGCATACAAGCCCTTGCGTGAACGTGGATGACCACCACTCTGGCGACCTTCACCACCACCCATTGGGTGATCAACAGGGTTCATAACAACACCACGGTTGTGAGGACGACGACCCAACCAGCGTGAACGACCAGCCTTACCAGACTGCTCAAGTGCGTGGTCAGAGTTACCTACACTACCAATAGTAGCTTTACAAGCACTCAAAATCTGGCGCAACTCGCCAGAAGGGAGCTTAATTACACAATAACTGCCCTCACGAGAAGTCAACTGAGCAAAATTACCAGCCGAACGAACCAACAAAGCACCCTGACCTGGACGCAACTCAATGTTGTGAATCACTGTACCTACAGGAATGTTTGCCAAAGGAAGTGCGTTACCTACCTCAGGAGCTGCGTCAGCACCTGACATCAATGTAGCGCCTACCTGGAGTCCGTTAGGAGCAATAATGTAACGTTTTTCACCATCAGCATAGTAAAGCAATGCGATGCGAGCTGAACGATTAGGATCGTACTCGATCGTCTTTACAACTGCTGGAACACCATCCTTCTCACGTTTGAAGTCGATAAGACGATACTTCTGCTTATGGCCACCACCAATGTAGCGAACGGTCATCTTACCGGTGTTGTTTCGACCACCGGTATGACGCTTACCGTAAACGAGAGACTTCTCTGGCACGGATGCAGTAATATCCTCGAACGTGCCAATAACTTTGTGTCTTTGACCCGGAGTAACGGGTTTTAATTTACGTACTGCCATTTCTTATATTAAATATTGCTGTAAAAATCAATTGTTTCGCCCTCTTTCAGAGTAACGATTGCCTTCTTGAACGCATTCTTCTGACCCTTAACAAGACCTGCCTTTGTGTAACGTGCAGAACGCTTGCCGGCATAACGAATTGTGTTCACATCAACTACTGTAACATTATACAGACCTTCGATTTCCTTCTTAATCTCGAGCTTATTAGCCTCAGGACGAACAACGAAGCCATAGCGGTTAGGCTGCTTGTCTGTAATCTTGGTCATCTTCTCAGTAACCAATGGTTTGATAATAAATGCCATATTCTAATATCTCCTTTTTACTTTGTTAAGATTTGGTCGATAGTCTCGAGCGATTTTTCAGTAATCACTACAACATCAGCATTCAAAACTTTATACGAATTGACATTTGATGCAAGGATAACCTCAGCACGCTGCAAGTTACGAGCGGACAAATATACGTTTTTATTTGATTCTGGCAAAACGAAGAGCACCTTCTTGCCTTCAATTTCAAGATTCTTAAGAATACTTAAGAACTCTTTAGTCTTTGGAGCCTCAAAAGAGAAGTCTTCGAGCAATACGATGCTATTCTCCTGAGCCTTGTAAGAAAGGGCTGACTTACGAGCAAGAATCTTTACTTTTTTATTAAGTTTGAAGCGATAGTCGCGTGGCTTAGGACCGAAAACACGAGCACCACCTACGAGTACTGGTGAGTTGATGTCACCACGACGAGCACCGCCGCCACCTTTCTGACGACCAAGCTTACGAGTAGAGCCGCTCATTTCGCTTCTCTCCTTTGACTTAGCTGTACCCTGACGCTGGTTAGCGAGATACTGCTTTACGTCGAGATAGAGAACGTGATCGTTAGGCTCAATACCGAAAACAGCCTCATTAAGAGCTACCTTGCGGCCGGTCTCCTGACCTTTGATATCTAATACGCTAACTTCCATTATTTCTCAATTAAAACAGTTGAACCTTTGCATCCAGCGAACGAACCCTTTACTACGAGGAGGTTCTGCTCTGGAATTACCTTTAACACCTGAAGGTTCTGAGTAGTAACTCTGTCACCTCCCATTTGGCCGCCCATGCGCATACCCTTGAATACCTTTGCAGGATAAGAACATGCACCGATAGAACCCGGTTTACGAGCGCGGTCATCCTGACCGTGAGTAGACTGACCTACACCACCGAATCCGTGACGCTTTACAACGCCCTGGAAGCCTTTACCCTTAGATGTACCGATTACATCAACAAACTTGCAGTCGTTGAAGATTTCAACTGTAATGGTGTCACCGAGGTTGTACTCCTCATCAAACTTGAACTCGGCCAAGTACTTCTTAGGTGTTGTGCCTGCCTTCTTGAAGATTCCCATCATAGGCTGAGATGTACGATTCTCCTTAGCCTCGCCGAAACCTAACTGATAAGCCTTGTAACCGTCTTTCTCTAAAGTCTTAACCTGGGTTACAACACAAGGACCTACTTCGATAACAGTGCACGGAATATTCTTACCGTCGGCACTGAAAACGGATGTCATTCCGATTTTTTTTCCAATTAATCCTGGCATTTCAATTTACTTTTAAATAATTAGACTTTGATTTCTACTTCTACACCACTTGGCAACTCAAGCTTCATCAATGCATCTACAGTCTTAGCTGTTGAGCTATAGATGTCGATAAGACGCTTGAAATCTGAGAGCTGGAACTGCTCGCGAGACTTCTTGTTAACGAAAGTACTGCGGTTTACAGTAAAAATACGCTTGTGTGTTGGCAATGGAATAGGACCGCTGACGATAGCGCCTGTAGCCTTAACAGCCTTCACAATCTTCTCAGCTGACTTGTCAACCAACTGGTGGTCGTAGGACTTCAGCTTAATTCTGATTTTCTGACTCATTGTTAAAATTAAGTTATTAATATATGAATTGATTTAGTCTAATGGAAGAAGAGGTACGCTGCTTAAGAGTCATTCGCTAAGCAGCGCCTCATCTTACCTATTTGTTTCTTTATTACAGGAGTTCTGCGTGACCCTTAACCTCTTCCAACACAGCCTTAGCAATTGTTGAAGAGAGAGGTGCATGGTGATCATACTCCATTGAGCTTGTAGCACGACCAGAAGTGATGGTACGCAAAGCTGTCACATAACCGAACATCTCTGCCAATGGAACCATTGCCTTAACGATACGTGCACCGCTGCGGCCTTCCTCCATACCCTGAACGAGACCACGACGCTTGTTCAAGTCGCCGATAACATCACCCATGTTCTCCTCAGGAGTAACAACCTCAACCTTCATGATAGGCTCCATCAGGACAGGACCAGCCTTAGGACAGAGAACCTTGAATGCCTGGTGAGCAACGAGCTCGAATGACAACTGATCAGAGTCTACTGGATGGAAACTACCATCGGTCAAAGTTACCTTCAGACCAGTCATTGGGAAGCCACCGAGAACACCATTAGACAAACAATCAGCAAAACCCTTCTGTACTGATGGAATGAATTCCTTAGGAATGTTACCACCCTTCACCTCGTTAATAAACTGCAAGTCGCCCTCCTTGTAATCCTCGTCCTTAGGACCGATTGTTACATCAATACAAGCGAACTTACCGCGACCACCAGACTGCTTCTTGTAAGTCTCACGGCTCTGAGCAAACTTAGTGATAGCCTCCTTATAGTTAACCTGTGGCTTACCCTGGTTACACTCAACCTTGAACTCACGCTTCAGACGGTCGATGATGATATCCAAGTGGAGCTCACCCATACCAGAGATGATTGTCTGACCACTCTGCTCGTCGGTACGTACGGTAAAGGTTGGGTCCTCTTCAGCCAACTTAGCGAGACCGTTATCCATCTTAGCGATATCAGCCTGGCTCTTAGGCTCAACTGCGATAGAAATCACAGTATCAGGGAATGTCATAGACTCCAATACGATTGGGTGATCCTCATCACAGAGTGTATCACCTGTACGGATATCCTTGAAACCTACACCTGCACCGATATCACCAGCATCGATAGACTCCATTGGAATCTCCTGCTTAGAGTTCATCTGGAACAGACGGCTGATACGCTCGCGCTTGCCAGAACGTGGGTTGTAAACATAAGAACCAGCAACAACCTTACCTGAGTAAACACGGAAGAATACCAAGCGGCCCATAAATGGATCAGTAGCGATCTTAAATGCAAGAGCTGATGTTGGCTCATCCTCAGAAGGCTTACGATCCTCTTCCTCCTCAGTATCAGGGTTGGTACCAACGATATTAGGAGTATCCATTGGTGAAGGAAGGAATGCACATACATAGTCGAGCAAAGGCTGAACACCCTTATTCTTGTATGAAGAACCAAGCAACATTGGGCAGCACTCCATAGCACAGCAGCCCTTACGGATAGCTGCGAGAATCTTCTCCTCAGGAATATCCTGACCATCGAGATAAAGCTCCATTACTTCGTCATCAAAGTTGGCAGCACCCTCGAGCAACTTATCACGCCACTCAGCAGCTTCGTCAGCCAAGTCAGCAGGAATTTCCTCTACGTCATACTCAGCACCCATAGTTTCATCGTGCCAAAGGATAGCCTTCATCTTGATGAGGTCTACTACACCCTTGAAGTTTTCCTCTGCACCAATAGGAATCTGAATAGCAATTGGATTAGCACCCAAGATATCCTTCATCTGCTGTACTGTCTCGAAGAAGTTTGCACCAGAACGGTCCATCTTGTTTACATAACCAATACGAGGTACATTATACTTATCAGCCTGGCGCCATACAGTCTCAGACTGTGGCTGAACACCATCAGCTGCAGAATATGTAGCAACAGCACCATCAAGTACGCGGAGAGAACGCTCTACCTCGGCGGTAAAGTCAACGTGTCCCGGAGTATCGATCAAGTTAATCTTGTAAGACTTGCCAAGATAGTTCCAGTTACAAGTTGTAGCAGCAGAGGTAATTGTAATACCACGTTCCTGCTCCTGAGCCATCCAGTCCATGGTAGCTGCACCATCGTGCACCTCACCAATCTTGTGAGTTTTACCAGTGTAGAACAAGATACGCTCTGATGTTGTTGTTTTACCGGCATCGATGTGAGCCATAATACCGATATTACGTGTCAAATGTAAATCGCGATTTGCCATTTTCTTTTTACCTATTTATTAAATTAGAATCTAAAGTGAGCAAATGCACGGTTAGCCTCAGCCATGCGGTGCATATCTTCCTTACGCTTGTATGCGCCACCCTGATTGTTGTAAGCATCCATAATCTCAGCAGCCAACTTGTCTGCCATTGTCTTACCACCACGCTTACGAGCGAAAGCAATAAGGTTCTTCATAGAGATACTCTCCTTGCGATCAGGACGAATTTCTGTAGGAACCTGGAAGGTAGCACCACCGATACGACGGCTCTTAACCTCAACCTGTGGAGTGATGTTATCGAGGGCCTGCTTCCAAATCTCAAGGGCAGACTTCTCCTCGTTAGACATCTTAGCCTTAACGGTATCAAGTGCATTGTAGAAAATCTCATAAGATGTATTCTTCTTACCGTCATACATCAAATGATTCACGAATTTAGAGACCTTTTGGTCATTGAAGACTGGATCTGGAAGGATCACTCTCTTCTTTGGTTTTGCTTTTCTCATTTTTTAAAAGAAAAAAAATTAAATTCTGCATGGGGCTGTTCATTGTCTCTTCAACACTCGCACCCGAGTATTTACTCAACCTGTTACTTCTCCAGCAAAACGTTTGAAATAAAAATTTTGTTTTTGTTTCCTAAACTCTCGACCTTCTCCGGTCGTGAGTCTTTGGTTTTACGGCTTTACAAAGATTACTTCTTTGCCTTTGGACGCTTAGCTCCGTACTTAGAACGACGCTGTGTACGGTTTGCTACACCTGCGGTATCAAGAGTACCACGAACGATGTGATAACGTACACCAGGGAGGTCCTTAACACGACCACCACGAACCAATACGATTGAGTGCTCCTGCAAGTTGTGACCCTCTCCTGGGATGTAAGAGTTAACCTCCTTAGAGTTTGTCAAACGAACACGGGCAACCTTACGCATTGCCGAATTAGGCTTCTTTGGAGTTGTTGTGTAAACACGGACACAAACACCACGACGCTGAGGACATGAATCCAAAGCTGGTGACTTGCTCTTGTCTACGAGAACTCGTCTGCCTTTTCTTACCAATTGTGAAATAGTAGGCATAATTTTACTTTTTAATTTATTATTTTTGTTTTGTTATTGTCAAATCCATAACGTCCCAAATATTTCTGGCCGTTTTCGGGGTGCAAAGATACGACTTTTCTCGCAAAACACCTAACTAATTAAAAAGGAAGCTTTTCAAAATCGCAACATTTAACTTTATATAACTATTTGTTGCGTTTTTTAGAAGCCATTTTAGTATTTCATGACATACAACTTACCAAATAGAAAGACGAAGTTGAACTAAAAAAGAGGTAAACATTCAATGGTTGAGAACTTAAAGGTATCAAAGGAGTTAAGGCAGATGTGTGCTTGGAAACGAAACGAAGGACTAATTACTGTCACATTCATTTGCATACTTCTATAGAACACGCCATAACTCCTTTAATTATCTCTGTTTCAAATTATGCTTCACCCTTAGGAGTATTGAATGGAGCGATTGTACGCTCTGGCTCATTAGGCATCTTGATCTTGCCAAATGTCTGCTCATAATTGTATATGTTACTCTGCAAAGCCTGCAACAAACGCTTAGCATGCTCAGGCGCCATAATGACGCGACTCTTTATTTGCGGCTGTGGCATTCCGGGGAGTGCGCAGGCGAAATCAAGGATAAAGTCCGAACTGGAATGGGTAATGAGCGCAAGGTTTGAGTAAATTCCTTCTGCTACCTCGGGGTTGATTCCCATCTGAAACTGATTCTGATTGTTCTTGTTATTATCTTCCATAATTCTTTAAGTTTATAAGGTTATTAATTTTATTGACGTTGCAAACTTACATAAAAAATCTGAGAACTGCAACTTTTTTGCAGCTTTTAATAAATACACATCAAATAACAGCAATTTCACTCCCGTACAAACGACTTCAAAATATCGTGGTTGTCACATTTATTATAATGTACGTCCGCATGCGCGCAAACATATTATATATAAAGAACAACTATAAAATAGGAGAAATCATAACTATATGTGCATAATAAATCCTTTGTGCCTGCAAAAAACATGCTTCCAAAAGGAAGCGCAAGCATAAAATCCAACGAAGTATTTATTGTAGTCTAACGAAGCGCTTCATTAAGTGTTAAGGAAGCGCTTCATTAGGTGCTAAGGAAGCGCTTCGTTAAGGTGCAACAAAGCGCTTCGTTAAGGTGCAACAAAGCGCTTCGTTGAGTCATGAAGTTAACGACATTCTACGACACTCTTCGACACATGTGAGAAATGCATATTGTAACTTTGCCACCCAATAGCTATTACTACGGAATATGACAGGCAAGGAAAACGCGAAACATTCACCTTGACATGATAACAAAGGTTACAATGCTACTTTAGAAAAAACTATTTTTATCTACAATTATATAGATACAATAAAAAGGATATGCCATTACTGACATATCCCTTTTATTTTATCAAATACTAAGATTACTCTCCCATGCCGGAGTCTGAATAATCAAGCACGTTCTTGCGATTAGCCTGCATGCGCTCATATTCTTCCTTAGAGCCAACAATAATCTTCTCCCACTGACGAAGGCCTGTACCAGCTGGAATCAAGTGACCACAAATCACATTCTCCTTCATACCCTCAAGGTAGTCCACCTTACCACGGATAGCAGCCTCATTCAAGACCTTGGTAGTTTCCTGGAATGAAGCGGCACTCATGAAGCTCTTAGTACCCAAAGCAGCACGAGTAATACCCTGGAGTATCTGAGTAGATGTTGCAGCTACAGCGTCACGGACCTGAACCAACTTCATATCACGACGCTTCAGACCTGAATTCTCATCACGCAGTCTGCGAGCTGTAATAATCTGGCCAGGTTTGAGATTCTCACTGTCACCAGCGTCGGTAACAACCTTCTTGCCCCAGATACGATCATTCTCCTCGGCAAAATCGAGTTTATCTACCAATTCTTGCTCCAAGAATGTAGTATCACCCGGATCATCAATACGAACCTTACGCATCATCTGACGAACGATGATCTCAAAATGCTTGTCGTTAATAGCCACACCCTGAAGACGATAAACGTCCTGAACCTGGTTGACAATGTACTCCTGTACGGCAGTAGGGCCCTTGATAGCAAGAATATCGCCTGGAGTCACGACACCATCAGAAAGAGGTGTACCAGCACGAACGGCATCATGCTCCTGAACCAGAATCTGCTTAGAAAGAGATACGAGATACTTTTTCTGGTCGCCAGTCTTGGATGTAACAATAATCTCACGGTTACCACGCTTTACCTTACCCATGGTAATCTCACCGTCGATTTCAGAAACAACAGCAGGGTTTGATGGGTTACGAGCCTCAAACAACTCAGTTACACGTGGAAGACCACCAGTGATATCACCTGCACCACCTACGGCACGTGGAATCTTCACCAAGGTCTCACCCGTCTTGATAGTCTGACCATCTTCTACGGCTACGTGTCCACCCACTGGGAAGTTGTATGTACCCAATACCTGTCCGTTAGCATCAACAACATCACAAGAAGGAACCATGGTCTTATTCTTGGAGTCGGTGATAATCTTCTCGGTAAGACCGGTGGTTTCATCAGTCTCAGCACGGTAGGTAACACCCTCTTGAACATCATTGAACTTCAATGTACCAGCATACTGGCTTACAATAACGGCGTTGAATGGGTCCCACTTGGCAATAACAGTACCCTTATCAACGACCTCACCTTCCTTGTGATAGAGTGAAGAACCATAAGGAACGTTCAATGTTGAAAGAACTATATTTGTATTAGGATCGACAAATCGGATTTCTGCCAAGTGGCTTACTACCATCTCGCACTTTACGTCATTGCCTTCCTCGTCTTCTTCTACAAATGGAACTGTGCTCAACTCATCGAACTCGATTCGTGATTTGTTCTTAGCCTCTATCTTGGCATTGGCAGCCGCGTTAGAAGCAATACCACCGGCGTGGAATGTACGAAGAGTAAGCTGTGTACCTGGCTCACCAATAGCTTGAGCTGCGATGACACCTACAGCCTCACCCAACTGTACCATGCGGGCAGTAGCCAAATTACGGCCATAACACTTCATGCAGACACCCTTCTTGCTCTCGCAGGTAAGTACCGAGCGAATCTCAACACTCTCAATAGGAGAATCTTCGATAGCTTTGGCCTTAGCCTCTGTTATCTCCTCACCGGCACGTACAATCAACTCGCCAGTTGTAGGATGAATAACATCATGTACAGATACACGACCGAGGATACGCTCATACAAAGTAGAAATCACCTCGTCACCGTTCTTCAAAGCTGTACAAACCAAACCACGCAAGGTACCACAGTCCTCCTCAGAAATAATCACATCATGGGACACATCGACAAGACGACGTGTCAGGTAACCAGCATCGGCAGTCTTCATAGCGGTATCAGCAAGACCCTTACGGGCACCGTGTGAAGAAATGAAGTACTCCAACACAGACATACCCTCCTTGAAGTTAGACAGAATTGGGTTCTCAATAATTTGAGCACCTTCAGCACCTGCCTTCTGAGGCTTAGCCATCAAACCACGCATACCAGACAACTGCTTAATCTGGTCCTTAGAACCACGGGCTCCAGAGTCAAGCATCATATACACAGCGTTGAATCCCTGATCAGCCTCGGTCATTTCCTTCATCAGCACATTACCGAGGTTAGTGTTTACATGAGTCCAGGTATCGATAACCTGGTTGTAACGCTCCTTATCGGTAATGAAACCCATATTATAGTTATTGGTGATTTCCTCAATCTCCTTATGACCCTTAGCCACGATTTCTTCCTTCTCTGGTGGAATAATGATATCACCAAGGTTGAACGAAAGACCGGCAACGTAAGCCATACGATAACCGAGGTTCTTGATACCATCGAGGAACTCGCAGGCCTGTGCCATACCGACAGCCTTGATTACATCAGAAATAAGTCCGCGCAAAGTCTTCTTTGAAATAACATCATTGAAGAAGCCTACTTCCTCTGGAATAATCTGGTTTACAATAACACGACCTACAGATGTCTCAACCATACGCTTCTGCAACTTGCCATCTACGAGGTCGTTGACAATAACCTTTACAGGCGCGTGCAAGTCGCAACGTCCCTCATTGCGTGCAATCAAAGCCTCTTCAGGACCATAGAAAGACAAGCCCTCACCCTTGGCTCCTGGACGAATCTTGGTGATGTAATAAAGACCGAGCACCATATCCTGTGAAGGAACGGTGATAGGAGCACCATTGGCTGGGTTCAAGATGTTATGACTCTGAAGCATCAAAATCTGTGCCTCGAGAACAGCCTCATTGCTCAAAGGAAGGTGAACAGCCATCTGGTCACCATCGAAGTCAGCGTTGAAGGCTGTACATGCCAATGGGTGCAACTGAATAGCCTTACCTTCGATCATCTTAGGCTGGAAAGCCTGGATACCAAGACGGTGAAGAGTAGGAGCACGGTTAAGCATAACAGGATGACCCTTCATCACATTCTCGAGAATATCCCAGATTACTGGCTCACGACGATCAACAATCTTCTTGGCGCTCTTTACAGTCTTCACAATACCACGTTCTATGAGCTTGCGGATAATGAATGGCTTATAAAGCTCGGCAGCCATCAACTTAGGAAGACCACATTCACCCATCTTCAACTCAGGACCTACAACGATTACCGATCGAGCAGAATAGTCAACACGCTTACCCAGCAAGTTCTGACGGAAACGACCCTGCTTACCCTTCAATGAGTCAGAAAGTGATTTCAATGGGCGGTTGCTTTCGCTCTTTACAGCAGAGCTCTTGCGAGAGTTGTCGAACAAACTGTCAACAGCCTCCTGCAGCATACGCTTCTCATTACGGAGGATTACCTCTGGAGCCTTGATTTCCACCAATCGCTTCAAACGGTTGTTACGAATTATAACACGGCGATAGAGGTCATTGAGATCTGAAGTGGCAAAACGACCTCCATCCAGAGGTACCAATGGACGGAGTTCAGGAGGAGTTACAGGGATGATCTTCATAACCATCCACTCAGGACGGTTGATACCCTTGCTGGCACGGAAGCCCTCTACAACTTGGAGACGCTTCAGAGCCTCAGTCTTACGCTGCTGGCTTGAATCATTGCTTGCACGGTCGCGTAACTCGTATGACAGAGAGTCGAGATCCAAGTTCTGCAGCAACTGATAAATAGCCTCAGCACCCATCTTTGCAATAAACTTGTTTGGATCCTCATCAGGAAGACGGTCGTTATCTGGGCTCAACTGATTGTCGATGATATCGATATACTCATCCTCTGTAAGAAGGTCGAGAGTATGAGAACCATTCAATTCCAAACCATCAGCATCCTTTCTGCCAGCCAGCGCACCAGGCTGTACTACAACATACTTTTCGTAGTAGATGACAGCATCAAGCTTCTTGGTAGGCATACCTAAGAGATAGCCAATTTTGTTAGGCAATGAACGGAAATACCAGATGTGAGCCACTGGCACAACCAGTTCAATATGACCAGAACGTTCACGACGGACCTTCTTCTCGGTCACCTCAACACCACATCGGTCACAGACGATACCCTTGTAACGGATACGCTTATACTTACCGCAAGCACACTCATAGTCCTTGGTAGGACCAAAGATGCGCTCGCAGAAAAGTCCGTCACGTTCGGGCTTATATGTACGATAATTAATGGTTTCGGGCTTTGTAACCTCACCATACGAATTTTCCAGGATCTCCTCAGGAGAGGCAAGACCGATGGTAATCTTCGTAAAATTATTCTTTACCTTTGTATCTTTTTTGAAAGCCATGTTTCTATATCTAAATTAGGGGTTCTCAAAATTAATCAAGTTTGATGCTCAGACCAAGACCACGAAGCTCATGGAGCAATACGTTGAGAGACTCAGGAATACCAGGAGTTGGCATTGGGTCGCCCTTAACGATAGCCTCATATGCCTTGCTACGACCTACAACATCATCCGACTTGATAGTCAGAATCTCCTGCAGTACGTGGCTTGCGCCGAATGCCTCGATGGCCCAAACCTCCATCTCTCCAAATCGCTGACCACCAAACTGGGCTTTACCACCAAGTGGCTGCTGTGTGATGAGAGAGTAAGGACCGATAGAACGAGCGTGCATCTTGTCCTCTACCATATGACCCAACTTCAAGAAGTAAGTCATACCAACAGTAGCAGGCTGGTCGAACTGCTCACCAGTCTCACCATCGTAAAGATATGTAGAGCAGAAACGTGGCAAACCAGCCTTGTCTGTCCATACTGAGAGATCATCAAGCTTAGCACCATCGAAGATAGGAGTAGCAAACTTAACACCCAACTTCTTACCGGCAGCACCAAGAATACACTCAAAGATCTGACCCAAGTTCATACGAGAAGGCACACCCAATGGGTTCAACACCATATCAACGGGACGTCCATCTTCCATAAATGGCATATCCTCTGTGCGCACAACCTTAGACACAATACCCTTATTACCGTGACGACCTGCAAGTTTATCACCTACCTGAATCTTACGCTTCTTGGCAATGTAAACCTTAGCCATCTGAAGAATACCAGAAGGAAGTTCATCACCAATAGTAATTGCAAACTTGCGACGCTTCAGTTCTGCATCAAGCTGCTTGTACTTGCGGATATAGTTCATAATCAAAGTCTGAATCAAACCATTGGTATGATCGTCATCAGTCCAGTTGTTTGACTGAACGCCATCATATTCAAGGTTCTTCAGCGCAGCAGTAGTAAACTTGCTGCCCTTGGTGATGATTTCAGCACCAGTATAATCCTTCACACCCTGAGAAACTTTACCCTCGGTCAATGTGAGCAACTTATCAACAAGGATATCTTTCAAGTCATCGTTCTTTGCCTCGTATTCCTCGTCAATCTTGGCAAGAATAATCTTGTCCTGCTTCTTTGACTCTCGAGTTTTAATAGCACGAGAGAAGAGTTTCTTGTCTATAACAACACCACTTAGTGATGGGTTAGCCTTCAATGAAGAATCCTTCACATCGCCTGCCTTGTCACCAAAGATAGCACGGAGCAACTTCTCTTCTGGAGAAGGATCGCTCTCACCCTTAGGAGAAATCTTACCAATCATGATATCACCTGGCTCAATACGAGCACCAACACGTACGATACCATTATCATCCAAATCCTTTGTAGCTTCCTCGCTAACGTTAGGAATATCGCTGGTAAACTCCTCCATACCACGCTTGGTCTCACGAACATCAAGTGAATACTCGTCTACGTGTACAGAAGTAAGCACATCCTCGCGAACCATACGCTCTGAGATAACGACAGCATCCTCATAGTTGTAACCCTTCCAAGGAATATAAGCTACAAGCAGGTTGCGGCCCAATGCCAACTCTCCATTCTCGGTAGCATAACCTTCTGTCAGGATATCACCCTTCTTGACACGCTGTCCCTTATTACAGATAGGACGGAGGTCGATAGTCATATTCTGATTGGTACGGCGGAACTTTGGAATGCGATACTCCTTCAAAGCTGGCTCGAAGCTTACAAATTCCTCTTCCTCTGTACGATCGTAAAGGATACGGATAGTAGTAGCATCTACATATTCGATAACACCCTCACCCTCAGCAGTAACCATGGTACGAGAATCCTCACATACCTGCTTCTCCAAACCAGTTCCTACTATAGGAGCATCGTTGTGAAGCAATGGAACAGCCTGACGCATCATGTTACATCCCATCAGCGCACGGTGACCATCATCATGCTCCAAGAAAGGAATCAGACCAGCAGAAACAGAGGCAATCTGCTGGGGAGACACATCAACAAAGTCAACCTCAGAAGGCTCTACAACTGGATAATCAGCATCCTGACGACATTTTACAACATCACGGATGAATGTACCCTCTTCCGTCAAAGGAGCATTTCCCTGACCGATAATCTTATTCTCCTCATCCTCAGCAGTGAGATATACCACATCCTTGTTGTCCATATCCACCTTACTGTCTGTTACCTTACGATAAGGAGTGATGATAAATCCAAGGTCATTAATCTTAGCATACATACAGAGTGAAGAAATCAAACCGATGTTAGGACCTTCAGGACTCTCAATAGGACAAAGACGACCATAATGAGTATAGTGAACGTCACGAACCTCAAAACCCGCACGCTCACGTGACAAACCGCCAGGACCCAATGCTGAGAGACGACGCTTATGTGTAACCTCTGCCAGAGGGTTGGTCTGGTCCATAAACTGAGACAATGGGTTGGTACCGAAGAATGAGTTGATAACACTTGAGATGGTCTTTGCGTTGATCAAATCGGTAGGAGTAAACACCTCATTGTCGCGAACGTTCATACGTTCACGGATAGTACGGCTCATACGAGCCAAACCAATAGAGAACTGGTTAGCCAACTGTTCACCTACAGTGCGTACACGACGATTTGACAAGTGGTCAATATCGTCAACCGTAGCATTGGAGTTAACCAGCTGAATCAAATATTTGATAATCTCGATAATGTCGTCCTTGGTCAAAACACGAACGTCCATATCAGTATCGAGACCTAATTTCTTATTAATACGATAACGGCCTACCTCACCCAAGTCATATCGCTTATCAGAGAAAAAGAGGTTCTGGAACACCTCACGAGCACTTGCATCATCGGCAGGATCAGCATTGCGCAACTGACGATAGATATAAGTAACAGCTTCCTTCTCTGAGTTACTTGGATCCTTAGCCAAAGTATTGAAGATGATAGTAAACTTATTGGCAGCCTCCTCGTCCTTATGCAACAGCACAGTAGAAGCTCCACTATCACAGATTTCATCGATATTCTCAGCAGTAAGTTCTGTCTCACGCTCCATGATCACCTCATTACGTTCGATAGAAACCACCTCGCCGGTATCCTCATCAACGAAGTCCTCATTCCAACTCTTCAATACACGAGCAGCCAACTTACGACCTATGGCAGCCTTCATGTTTTTCTTATTGACCTTTACCTCCTCAGCAAGGTCGAAAATCTGAAGAATATCCTTATCCTGCTCATAACCAATAGCACGGAGCAAGGTCGTTACAGGCAACTTCTTCTTACGGTCGATGTAAGCATACATCACATTGTTGATATCTGTAGCAAACTCTATCCAACTACCCTTGAATGGGATTATACGCGCAGAATAAAGCACAGTACCATTGGCATGAACGCCCTGACCGAAGAACACACCAGGTGAACGATGTAACTGCGATACAACAACACGCTCAGCACCATTGATGACGAAAGTACCGTTCTCTGTCATGTAAGGAATAGTACCCAAGAATACATCCTGGATGAAAGTACCGAAATCCTCATGATCTGGGTCTGTACAGTAAAGTTTCATCTTAGCCTTCAAAGGTACACTATACGTAAGACCTCTCTCCAAGCACTCATCTATAGTATAGCGTGGAGGGTCAATATAGTAATCCAAGAACTCAAGAACGAAATTATTACGAGTATCGGTGATAGGGAAGTTCTCAGAGAACACCTTATACAAACCGTCATTCTTGCGTTCCTCAGGCGGAGTATCCAACTGTAAGAAGTCTTTAAAAGACTTTAACTGCACATCGAGGAAATCCGGATATGGGTACGGATTATGAACGCTGGCAAAATTTACTCTGTTATCAACAATTTTTGTAGCCATTAGAAGTTATTAAATGGTTTATCAAAATAATAAAAGACACAAAAAGGTTAGGACTCGCCTACTGGGAGAATCCTAACCATATATTAAGAGATGTAAACTCTAAATTACTTGAGCTCTACCTTAGCACCAGCTGCCTCGATAGTCTTCTTCAAGTTCTCAGCCTCGTCCTTAGCAACGCCTTCCTTGATTGTAGAAGGAGCACCGTCTACGAGATCCTTAGCCTCCTTCAAACCGAGACCACAAGCCTCCTTAACGGCCTTTACAACCTGGAGCTTTGTAGCACCAACCTCAGCGAGGACAACGTCGAAAGAAGACTTCTCCTCAGCTGCAGCTGCACCACCAGCAGCAGGACCAGCAGCTACAGCTACAGCTGCAGCAGCAGGCTCAATACCATACTCGTCCTTGAGGACTGTTGCCAACTCATTAACTTCCTTAACAGTAAGATTTACTAACTCTTCTGCAATAGCTTTAATATCTGCCATTTTTATTCTAATTTAAATTTTGTTTATACTAATTAATTTAATAACATTGTGAGATTACTCAGGACGCTCGCCCAATGTCTTAAGCACACCATGGATGGTGCTGCCTCCTGATTGAAGAGCAGATACAACGTTCTTCGCTGGAGACTGAAGCAAAGCCACAATTTCAGCGATAACCTCATTCTTGCTCTTGAGTGCTGCGAGTTCGCCAAGTTTATCGGCACCTACATAGAAGCTTTCTTCTGCATAAGCAGCCTTCAAAGCTGGGATACCTTCCTTGTCATACTCTTTCAGCATTTTAGCTGGTACATTAGCAGTGTTAGTGAACAACACAGCTGTATTACCCTTCAAACTTCCGTACAACTCAGAGAAATCGATGTCAGAAGCCTCGAACGCCTTGTGAAGCAAGTTGTTCTTAACAACAACCATCTTGATTTCACTCTTGAAGCACTTACGACGAAGATTGCTGGTCTTCTCAGCATTCAATCCTGTAACGTCTACAAGATAGAAGTGAGGATACTCCTTAATCTTCTGTCCAAGTTCGGTGATAATGGTATCTTTAATTTCTTTCTTCATTTTACAAAACTTTTAGAGTTATTCAACTGATTTAGGATCAATCTTGATACCCTTACTCATAGTGCTTGAAATAAAGATACTCTTGATATATGTACCTTTAGCAGCAGCAGGCTTCAACTTGATAACGGTTGCAATAAACTCCTTAGCATTTCCGTAGATCTGCTCAGCTGTCATGCCTACCTTACCGATTGATGTGTGGATAATACCAGCCTTATCAACCTTAAAGTCAATCTTACCTTGCTTAACTTCCTTTACTGCCTTAGCAACGTCCATAGTTACAGTGCCACTCTTAGGGTTAGGCATCAAGCCACGAGGACCAAGCACGCGACCCAAAGGACCAATCTTACCCATGCAAGAAGGCATAGTGATGATGACATCAATATCTGTCCATCCACCCTTGATCTTTTCAACGTATTCGTCAAGACCAACATAATCAGCACCTGCTTCCTTAGCAGCAGCTTCCTGATCAGGAGTACAGAGCGCAAGCACACGGGTAACCTTACCAGTTCCGTTTGGCAATGAAACAACGCCACGAACCATCTGGTTAGCCTTACGTGGGTCTACACCCAAGCGTACATCAATATCCAGAGATGCATCAAATTTGGTTGTGGTAATTTCCTTAACCAACTCTGCAGCCTCTTTCAATGTGTATGCCTTCCCTGCTTCAACCTTATCAGCTACTGATTTTTGATTTTTTGTCAGTTTACTCATTTTTCTAATTGAAGTTATAAATTATTTACCAGGGAAGTCCCCTTTTACAGTTATACCCATACTTCTTGCAGTACCAGCGATGAGCTTCATAGCTGATTCTACAGTAAAGCAATTCAAGTCCTTCATTTTGTCCTCAGCGATAGTCTTCACCTGATCCCAAGTAAGACTTGCTACCTTCTGACGGTTAGGCTGAGATGAGCCACTCTTAATTTTAGCAGCTTCCTTCAACTGAACAGCAGCAGGAGGAGTCTTGATGATGAAATCGAATGACTTGTCAGTGTAGTATGTGATAACAACTGGCAATACTTTACCTGCTTTATCCTGGGTACGGGCGTTGAATTCCTTGCAGAATCCCATAATGTTAATACCTTTAGAACCCAGTGCAGGTCCTACTGGAGGTGAAGGATTTGCAGCGCCACCTTTAATCTGTAATTTGATTAATCCAGCAACTTCTTTAGCCATTTCTTTGTTAATATTTAAAAATTGAAACTTTATAAAAGGCAATGTACTCGTAACAATACATTATTCCTTTTCTACTTGCATAAAACCAAGCTCTAACGGAGTCTTACGTCCGAAGATCTTAACCATCACCTTCAGCTTGTGCTTCTCGGCATTTACTTCCTCGATAACACCACTGAAACCACTAAATGGACCATCTGTAACCTTAACTGTCTCATCCACTGCATAAGGAGTATCAAGATTCTCCTCAAATTCAGTTTCTTCGGCAGTGCCCAACATACGATTAATGTCAGACTGAGGTACCGGTGTAGGATCATCCAAACCTCCAAGGAAACCCAAAACATTAGGGCAAAAACGTAACGTATGAGCTACATCACCCTTCAGTTTAGCTTCCACAAAGACATAACCTGGGAGAGCCACTTTATCTTTAACGACTCTCTTACCATTACGTACAGTTGCATGCTTCTCAACTGGAATCAACACCTGAGAAACATTAGCTGCAAGTAAATCATTGTGCTTCATCTCAGCCTCGATGTATTCTTTCACCTTAGCTTCTTTACCACTAACGGCTTTGAGCACATACCACTTATTTCCTGTGTCTGCCATTTCCTTAAAAATTAACCTGGATAAACTACTCCCATTAACGCTTTAAAGATAGAATCCATTGCGAACACCACCAATGCAATGACAAGGGAAGCAGATAATACAACCATTGCACTATGGGTAAGTTCGGCACGTGTAGGCCAAGTAGTCTTATGCGCAAGTTCATTATAACATGTCTTGCAATAATTTACTATCTTATTCATATTATCTTCTAATTAGCACGGGTTGGAGGGCTCGAACCCCCGACACCTGGTTTTGGAGACCAGTGCTCTACCAACTGAGCTAAACCCGTAAAAAGTCCCCGCCACCGCAGTAGCGGGGACATATATAGTAAATTACGTATTTACTTATTACTTAACGTCGTCGAGAATTGCTGTAATCTGACCAGAACCTACTGTACGACCACCCTCACGGATAGCGAAACGAAGACCCTCGTTCAAAGCAACCTTGTAGATCAACTCTACCTCGATCTCTACGTTATCACCAGGCATTACCATCTCAACTCCCTCTGGAAGCTTGATCTCACCTGTACAGTCCATAGTACGGAGATAGAACTGAGGACGATATTTGTTACCGAATGGAGTGTGACGGCCACCCTCTTCCTTCTTCAATACGTAGATAGAAGCCTTGAAGTGATCGTGAGGAGTAATAGCACCTGGGTGCACAACTACCATACCACGCTTAACCTCTGCCTTATCAATACCACGGAGGAGCAAACCTACGTTATCACCTGCCTCACCCTCAGCGAGAACCTTGCGGAACATCTCAACACCAGTGATTACAGACTTCTTATCCTCACCAAGACCGAGCAACTGAACCTCGTCACCTACCTTGCAACGACCAGTCTCAATACGACCTGTAGCAACAGTACCACGACCAGTGATTGAGAATACGTCCTCAACAGGCATCAAGAAAGGCTTGTCAACCTCACGCTCAGGCTCCTGAATCCACTCGTCAACAGTGTCCATCAAAGTCTCTACAGACTTAACCCACTTTTCAACGCCGTTCAAAGCACCGAGAGCAGAACCACGAACGATTGGAGTATCCTCCTCGTAACCATACTGCTCGAGGATTTCATGAAGCTCCATCTCAACGAGCTCAAGCATCTCCTCATCGTCAACCATATCACACTTATTCAAGAAAACAACCAAACGAGGTACGTTTACCTGACGTGCAAGAAGTACGTGCTCACGTGTCTGTGGCATAGGACCATCAGTAGCAGCACAAACCAAGATAGCACCATCCATCTGAGCAGCACCAGTAACCATGTTCTTTACATAGTCAGCGTGACCAGGACAGTCTACGTGTGCATAGTGACGCTTTGCTGTTTCATACTCAATGTGAGCTGAGTTGATAGTGATACCACGCTCTTTCTCTTCAGGAGCATTATCGATCTGATCGAAAGACTTAACTGCCTCAGATGTACCGAGCTTCTCGTTCAATACCTTAGAGATGGCAGCGGTCAGAGTAGTCTTACCATGGTCAACATGACCAATTGTACCAATGTTAACATGCGGTTTGGTACGCACGAATTCTTCTTTAGCCATAGCTTTTCTTTTTATTTATATAAATGAATAATCTGTTCCTCTACCATCCTACTATATTCTTAGAACGATAGAGCTGTAACTGAGAGTTGAACTCAGGACCTCTTCCTTACCAAGGAAGTGCTCTACCACTGAGCTATTACAGCAACATTAGAGCGGAAAACGGGGCTCAAACCCGCGACCCCCAGCTTGGAAGGCTAGTGCTCTATCAACTGAGCTATTTCCGCAAGTTAAGAAAAAGTGGGTGGTGATGGATTCGAACCACCGAAGGCATAGCCAGCAGATTTACAGTCTGCCCCATTTGGCCACTCTGGTAACCACCCTTATTTTCTTTCTTGAGCCTCTTGTCGGATTCGAACCAACGACCCCGAGATTACAAATCACGTGCTCTGGCCAACTGAGCTAAAGAGGCAAATCCTTGCAGCCATTTTAAGGCTTAAAAAGGAAGCTGTTGTAAAACGGCTGCAAAGATACGACTATTTTTTGGAACCACCAAAACTTTTCGTTATTTTTTTAGTGATTGCGCATTTTTTCTTTAAATTTGGTCAACTGAACCTTCATTGCATCCACTGTCAGATCTATTCCTTCCTCAAAAGTGTCGCATACTTTTTCGACGAAGAGTTTAGATCCTGGCACTGCGACCTCCAGCTGAACTTCCTTATTCATTGCTGTGGCTGGTTTCACGACCTTTAATTGCACCTCTACTTTCTGTATATCTTCATAAGTTTTCTCTAACTTGGCGACTTTCTTTTCGATAAACGCCTGTAACTTCTCGGTAGCATCGAAATGAATCGACTGAATCTTAATTTCCATAGTGACCTCCATTTTTTAAAAGGTTATGCCCTGGGGTGGGCTTCTGTATAAACTCGCTTCAACTGCTCAAAGGTCGTATGCGTATAAATCTCCGTTGTGGAGAGCCGCGAATGACCAAGCAATTGCTTTAAACTCTCAATATCTGCCCCATGGTTTAGCATAGCTGTTGCAAACGTATGCCTTAACACATGTGGGCTTTTCTTTTTCAACGAGCAGAACCTTGCAAGGTTTTCTTTTACGATGCGCTGCACCAAATCAGGTTTGATGCGCAAACCTGTTTCCGATACCAACAGTGCCGCCGTCTTACGACTTACAGTCCTGTTTCGCTCTTCCACATAGTTTTCTATCATGGATTTCAACTCGTTGCCAAAGGGAATAACGCGCTGCTTGTTGCCTTTTCCTGTCACCTTTATGAATCGCCCCGTCAAGTTCACCGCCTCATCATCCATGCCTACAAGTTCCGCTAAGCGAACTCCTGTTTCGTAGAACATCATGATTATCAAACGGTCCCGAAGCCCCTTAAAGTCATCTCCCCAAGCCTGCTTATCGAGCAAGTCATTAATCTCATTCTCTTTCAAGAACTGCGGGAGAGGCCTGCTGCGTTTAGGGCTTCGAATGGCATGAGCAGGATCTGAGGAGATAAATTCCCTTGCCAGAGCAAACTTAAAAAAGCCTTTCACCGCACTAAGACGGCGCGCCACTGAACTGGGGGAATTTCCTTTATCTACCATGCTTTCCATCCAGTCTCGGATAATGTCAGTATCTATGGTCTCCCACGTCAATCCTTCATCTTTATCCAAGAAGTATGCCTCAAATGCATACAGGTCTTCAGCATAACTTGTTACCGTCCTCGGAGACCTATTAAGCTCCTGCGACAGGTAATCAAGGAATTCTTTGACAGTCATTTTACGTTACTCATTACCTTTATCGGCAACGAAAATACGAAAATTAATTTGAACTACCAAATTTTTTGAGGTTTTTTTACTATTATTCCTCGTTTGCGCGCAACTGCTGTACGTAGATGGCGTGTTCCATCTTGAGACGCTTCAAAACAGAAGGCTTGTCATACTGCTGACGAGCGCGGAGCTCCTTAACAATGCCTGTCTTTTCGAACTTTCTCTTAAACTTCTTGAGAGCTCTCTCGATGTTCTCACCGTCTTTAACTGGTACAATAATCATTTTGTTTTGCTTTTAATTTATTATGTTAAACTTATGTTGTTTCTTTGCTAAAAGGGCATAGCGCCACAATTTGCGGGTGCAAAATTACGCTTTATTTATCAAACTACCAAGATTTTACACGTTTTTTTGTTCTAAATTGTTCATTTTAGTGGCTTCGTGGCTTCCTTAAGCCAGTTTTTATCATCTTCTTCGAGCCAAGGTGACAGTTTTTCAAACACCATTCTATGATAATCATTAAGCCACTTCTTCTCTTCGGGCGTCATCAACTCCATTTCTATAGGAGCAGTGTCTATAGGGCAAAGAGTAAGAGGCTCCATCTGTAGAAATTTTCCAAAATCTGTCTGCACGTAATTTGTAACAAGCAGAGTGTTCTCTATACGAACGCCAAACTCTCCTGCCAGATAGATGCCAGGTTCATCAGTAATGGTCATTCCTGCTCTCAAAGGTGTAGGCTTCCATTCCATACGTATCTGATGAGGACCTTCATGCACGCTCAAGTAAGAACCTACACCATGACCGGTTCCATGCAAATAGTTAAGGCCTTCACGCCAAAGGCATCTGCGCCCCACTGCATCAAGCTGTGTACCCGAGGCACCATCTGGGAACTTAACAAGTTCTATCTGTATATGAGCTTTGAGAACGAGTGTATAGATGCGTTTCATCTTCTCGCTCACAGGTCCAAGAGCTATCGTTCGGGTTATATCTGTGGTTCCGTCTTGATATTGGGCACCAGAATCGATAAGAATCATCCCTTCAGGACGAAGCTGAGCATCCGTCTGCGTTGTGGCTTCATAATGAACGATGGCACCATGTTCCTGATAACCGGCAATGGTATCGAAGGAAATATCACGAAAAAGAGGTTGTTCCGAACGAAGGGATGTCAACTTGCGATCAACAGACATTTCTGTTTGTCCACCCATCTCTACCGCCGGCTTCAACCAACGCAGGAACTTCACCATTGCTATTCCATCCCGCAACATAGCCCGCCGGAATCCCTTCACCTCGATTTCGTTCTTTACGGCCTTCATAACAGGAATAGGCGAAGCCGAAGACACAATCTCCTGACATTTCACAGCCTTCCACAGCCGATAGCTTGTTTCGTCACCATCAAGCAAGATATTATATTCCGAGTAAGTCCTCAGTTCATCTTCCACCTTATTATATTTATATAGGGAGACACCATTCTCGGCAAGATAAGCCGTCACCTGCGGTGTAAGTTTTCGCTCGTCCACAAAAAGAGAAACCTTATTGGAAGAGATCAGCAAATAACTCACAAAGACCGGCACACAATGAACATCCGTACCACGAAGGTTGAGTGTCCAGGCTATATCATCGAGAGCCGACACGAGCATACCATCTGCATGCAGCACACGAAGAGCCTTACGAATACGCAAGAGCTTAGACTGCAAAGTCTCACCCGCATATTCCAGAGGTTGAATCTCAACAGGAAAATCAGGAATAGACGGACGATCTTTCCAGATAATGTCTAACGGATCAAAATTGGTACGTACAGTGATACCTCCCTTCTGGCGAAGTTCGGCAACCAGCGCCTGCGTCTCATGATAGGAGTTAACCATTCCATCGAGTCCCACCTCAGGAGAATCAACCTCAGCCAACTGCTCTCCCAACCACTGAGCTATAGTAGGCGTACCTTCCACCCGCTGTTTCATCAGTTGATATTCAGTGCCTTTCAACTGCTGTTCTGCAGCTAAGAAATAGCGCGAATCCGTCCACAACGCAGCCTTCGTAAGAGTAACTACAGCAATACCAGCCGAACCATTAAAGCCCGATATCCACTCACGGCCCTGCCAATGAGGAGCCACATATTCACTCTGATGGGCATCAGTGCTGGGGAAGATAAAAGCCGCCAATTTTTCACGCTTCATCACTTCTCTCAGACTATCTAATCTTTGTTTTATCACATCTACCATATCCTTAATTGCTAAATAGAGATTACAAAGATAAACATTTTAAGAATTAATCACAAATTTAAGCGAAAAATATTGCACGATTTACATTACTTTTTAGTAATTTTGCGGTCGAAAAAGAAAAAAGCACTCAGAAGGAGCGCTGAAGGTTCAGTCAAAACTTTTCAACAGAAATTATAAACAATTTAAAATATATTGTAGTTATGGAATTTTTAAGTAATGACAAGCTTTTGATCGTCGGTGCCGGCGGTATGATTGGTTCTAACATGGTACAGAGCGCTTTGATGCTCGGCCTCACTCCCAACATTTGTCTTTATGACATCTATGAGCCAGGTGTTCATGGCGTTTTCGACGAAATCCAGCAGTGCGCATTCCCAGGCGTTAACGTAACTTATACAGTAAATCCTGAGGAGGCTTTCACTGGTGCCAAATATATCATTTCTTCTGGTGGTGCTCCTCGTAAGGAAGGTATGACCCGTGAGGATCTTTTGAAGGGCAACTGCAAGATCGCTGCTGAATTCGGTGACAACATCAAGAAGTTCTGCCCAGACGTAGAGCACGTTGTTGTTATCTTCAACCCTGCTGACGTAACAGCCCTCACTGCACTTATCCACTCTGGTTTGAAACCAAACCAGCTCACATCTCTCGCAGCCCTCGACTCTACTCGTTTGCAGCAGGCTTTGGCTCTCGAGTTCGGTGTACAGCAGGATAAGGTAACAGGTGCACACACTTATGGTGGTCACGGTGAGCAGATGGCTGTATTTGCTTCTCAGGTAAAGGTAGACGGCAAGCCATTGTCAGAGATGGGTCTTTCAGCTGAGCGCTGGGAGGAAATCAAGCACCACACAGTACAGGGTGGTTCTAACATCATCAAGCTCCGTGGTCGTTCTTCATTCCAGAGTCCTGCCTACAATGCTGTCAAGATGATCGAGGCTGCTATGGGTGGTGAGAAGTTCACATTGCCTGCAGGTTGCTATGTAAATCATGATAAGCTCGGCTTCAAGAACGTAATGATGGCAATGCCTACTACTATCGACAAGACTGGCGTTCACTTCACAGAGCCTACAGGTACTGCTGAGGAGATTGCAGCCTTGAACAAGTCTTACGAGCACCTCTGCAAGATGCGCGACGAGATCGTTGAGTTGGGCATCGTTCCTGCAGTAGATGAGTGGAAAGAGATGAATCCAAACTTGTAATATTCTCTCACAAGAGATTATATAAGTCGACAATAAAGACTGAATGATAAGAGCTATTTCTTTCATTCAGTCTTTTTTTGTTTTATACACATATAACATATAAAAAGTACAAGCCCCCATGCATCCGTTTTTTTTGCAGAGAAGCCTGATAGAAACAAGCCTTGCGAAACAAAACCCTGCCTAATCTTCCATACATTACATACACCCCAAACTCTTCACCAGCAATAAAGTTACATCTTTCCGTAAAAATGATAATCACATTTTGGCATTATTTTTGTAACTTTGCAACCGAAATGGAAAAGATTTCTTTCCTGACAGATAATAGCATATATATAATAAGGTATAGAAAAAAAAATGAAAAAGATAGAAAACAAGACTTTCGGTGGTGAGCGTCCGCTCTTTGGCGCACACGACGTTCGTTTGGAAGATATTACGATTACAGATGGCGAATCGGGCATCAAGTGTTGCAACAATATAGAGTGCCACAACTCCAAGTTCTATGGCAAATATCCATGGTGGCATGTAAACGGATCACTTATCACCAACTGCTATTTCGCACCCGAGAGCCGTTCCGCCATCTGGTATTCAGACAATATGGTGATGAAAGACTGTACCATTGACGGCCCGAAGTTCTTTCGCGAAATGAAGAATCTCGAGTTAGAGAACGTATCCATCAATGATGCCGACGAGACTTTCTGGAAGGTAGACGGTCTGAAACTGAAAAACGTTAAGTTGCACGATGGCACCTACCCTTTCATGTTCTCTAAGAACATCTTTGTAGACGGCTTGGAAAGCGACTCCAAATATGTATTCCAATACTGCCACAACGTAGAGGTACACCACGCACATATCACAACCAAGGACAGTTTCTGGGAATGTGAGAATGTGACGGTTTATGACTCAGAACTCAACGGCGAATACCTTGCCTGGCACAGCAAGAACATCAAGTTGGTGCGTTGTCATATCAGTGGAGAGCAACCACTCTGCTACATGGACCATGTGACATTGGAGGATTGCACCTTCGACCCAGGATGCGACCGTGCCTTTGAGGACTGTTCCAACATCGATGCACACATTAAAGGGGCTATTACCAATATCAAGAACCCCATCTCGGGCAGAATAGAAGCAGACAGAATAGGAAGCATCACCTATACAGAATTCGCCAAAGCACCCAAAGAAGCATGCGAAATCATTGACAAGTCAAAGTAAAAAGGAAGGAAACTGAATTATGAAATACAATTTTGATGAAATTATAGACCGCCGTGGCACCAACTCCTACAAATGGGACTTGGTGAAAGAAGAAGGCGTAATACCCATGTGGGTGGCGGATATGGATTTCCAGACAGCCCCTTGCGTCATCGAAGCCCTGCAGAAGCGTGTGGCTCACGGCATCTTCGGTTACACCCTTGTTCCCGACTCTTACTACGAGGCCATCATCAGCTGGTTCTCGCGTCGCCACCAGTGGAACATACAGAAAGACTGGATTCTCTACACATCAGGCGTAGTGCCAGCCATCTCTTGCTGTCTGAAAGCAATCTGTATGCCAGGCGAAAAAGTGCTGGTACAAACCCCAGTGTACAACTGCTTCTTCTCTTGCATCAGAAACAGCGGTTGCGAAGTGATAGAAAATGAGTTGAAACGTGTCGGCAACTGCACCTACGAAATCGACTTCGAAGACTTCGAACGCAAGTGCGCCGACGAGAAGACGACAGCCTTCCTGCTCTGCAACCCTCACAATCCGGCAGGACGTGTATGGAAGAAAGAGGAACTGGAACGCATGAGCAACATCTGCCAAAAGCATGGTGTAAAGGTAATCGCCGACGAAATACACTGCGAGCTTATCATGCCTGGCTATCAGTACACACCCTTTGCCAGCATCAACGAGGCTTGCCGCGACAACTGCGTGGTATTGAATTCTCCATCAAAGCCCTTCAATATCGCCGGCCTGCAGATTGCCAACATTATTTGTCCTGATGCATCATTGCGCCGCCGCATCGACCGAGCCATCAACATCAACGAGGTTTGCGATGTCAATCCATTTGGCGTGATTGCCCTCCAGGCAGCCTATAACGAGGGAGAGGAATGGCTCGACGAACTCAATCAATACCTTTACGAAAATTACCAGGCAGTGAAAGAGTTCTTCAATACAGAGTTGCCACAGGTTCGCGTTACCCGACTGGAGGGAACCTACCTTGTATGGCTCGACATACTGCCATTCGAGCTGTCAAGCGACGAAGCTTACGAGAAACTAATGAACGACGGTAAGGTATTCGTCAACAGCGGAACGATGTATGGCAGAAAGGCAGGACAAGGTTACTTGCGCCTCAATATCGCCTGTCCTCGCAAGACCTTAATGCAGGGACTGATTCGCATCGCACGTGTTCTGAGTCAGTATATGGACGAAGAAGACTTGAGCGGTTGCCCTGCATAATGTTAGAAACAGAAACATATATAAACAGAAAGTTCTTTCAAAATCAAATCAATATGGAAAATGATGTTTTAAAAGCTATAAAAGAGAGAAGAAGTATTCGCCGCTTCAAGGCAGACCAAATTACCGACGAGGAGTTGAAGACAGTATTGGAGGCTGGCACTTGGGCAGCAACAGGACATGGCACCCAGAAGCCATTTATCGTTGCCGTACAGAACACGGAAACATGCGCCCAACTGCGCAGGATGAACGCTGAGGTGATGGGAGTGGAGAGCGATCCCTACTATGGCGCGCCAACCATCGTCATCGTTCTGGCACCCTGCGACGAGGTGAACAGCGTGAAAGACGGAAGCCTCATCCTTGGCAACATGATGCTTGCCGCCCACTCCATCGGGCTTGCTTCATGCTGGATAAACCGTGAGGACGCGATGTTTGCCAGCGAGGAAGGCAAGCAGTTGATGAAGGAATGGAACCTGCCCGAGGGACTGATGGGCATCGGTGCATTGGCCCTCGGCTATGCTTCCGCTCACCCTCACACCGTAAAGCCTCGTAAGGAAGATTATTATCGCATCATCAAGTAAAGCGACAATCACAAAAAACATATAGAAGGATAGCCTCAGCACAGAAGCTATCCTTTTTGGTTATTTGAAAAGTACGATAATAGACCCTTGTGGATGTTAATTCTGCCTAAAAATCACCGAAATATTTGGTAATAATCTAAGTTAGGTGTATATTTGCAGCAAAATTAATCTAAGTTAGGTGTATATTTTCACAAATAATAATCTAAGTTAGGTGTATTTTTTGAGCGAACAATAATCTAAGTTAGGTGAAATTATGAGACGAAAAGTATATGAACAACTCTTAAAATGGAAAGAAGAACAGCATGGAGAAAGTGCAGTTCTTATCAACGGTGTTCGACGTGTCGGCAAGAGCTATATAGTGAAAGAATTTGCCCAGAAAGAATACAAAAGCTACATTCTTTTGGATTTCAACAAAGTAAGTTCCAACATCAAAGCATTATTCGAAGATTATTTGGACGACTTGGATACATTCTTCATGTATCTAAGCAGTTATACCAACACCCCACTTTATCCACGAGAGTCTATCATCATCTTTGATGAGGTTCAACTTTTCCCTCGTGCACGCACAGCCATCAAATATTTGGTAGAAGACGGAAGGTATGATTACATCGAAACAGGTTCGCTCGTCTCTATCAAGAAGAATGTGGAAAACATCATGATTCCATCCGAAGAAGATGAAATTCTCATGTATCCTATGGACTTCGAAGAGTTTCTTTGGGCTCTTGGCAATGAAACACTCATGCCTCTTATCTGCATGAACTTTGAGAAAAAGCACGAGATGGGGCAAATGATGCACCGCAAGGCAATGAACTATTTCAGGCAATATCTTATCGTCGGTGGTATGCCACAAGCCGTGGCAAAATTCGTAGAAACACGAGATTTCAACAAAGTTGACCATGTGAAGCGACAGATACTGACCCTCTACCGCAATGACATACAGAAATATGCATCTACCCATGTATCGAAAGTAACCAAGATTTTCGATACCATCCCTTCTCAACTCCAAAAGCATGAGAAGAAATTTATGTTGAAGGCACTGACCGAAGGGGCAAGAATGAGGGATTATGAAACCGCTTTCTTTTGGTTAAGTGACGCCATGATTGTAAACATGGCTTACAATACGACCGAGCCAAACATAGGTTTGGGCATGAACACCGACGACACAACTCTCAAATGTTATATGTCTGACACAGGGCTGCTCATTAGCCATGCTTTCAACGAGAAAGCCATCGTATCAGAAAGCCTCTACAACAAACTTCTCACTGACAAGTTGGAGTTCAATAGTGGCATGGTTATAGAGAACATCGTCGCCCAAATGTTGCGTTCGGCTGGGCATAACCTATTCTTCTTCTCCAAATACAGCAAGGAGGCAGAGGACAGAATGGAGATTGATTTCCTCATAGCCAAGGACACTATCACCACGAAGCACAACATTTCACCTATCGAAGTGAAATCAACCAACAGATACACGTTGACCTCTCTCAAGAAGTGTATCGCCAAATACGGAAATTATCTATCCACCCCTTACGTCATCCATACGGCTGACTTAAAAATTGAAGATGGAATCACCTATTTGCCGCTGTATATGACAGGGATGCTGTAAAAAGCATTCCTGCCATAATATAAAAAGAGGTTATACAAGCACTAATCCTTGACAACATCTCCTCCCTTGACATACGAAAGAACCAAACGGCGAACCACGGCATGGATGTCGTCTTGAGGGAACTTCTGGCGACATTTCTCCGTGAGGTCCTCACAAAAATACATTTTACTGCCAACCAAGGAAGCAGGAATATCTTGCTTTATAAACACATCGTATGTTGCGATTGCCTTGCCATCCCCAGTGGCAATAGGCACTATATCCCACTTATACCAACTACCAGAAATTCCAGAGCCCACAGGAAACAACTTATAATTTTCTTTCCATTCAGCACGATCCACCAAACTCATACGATAGCTGAAAAAAGAAGTCTCATCCTTGGTGTCCTCCACATTTAATGTATACGTTGCAGCAAGAGCTGAAGAAACTTTTCTCACAAGAATTTGATACTTTTTAGCCCCACCGAAAGGAGGATTTTCCGTCAAGTCTTGCTCTATTTTCTCTTTAATTTGTGGTGCATCCACTACAAATTCCACTTCCCCTGTATAATTGTAAATAGACTCCGATGGCTGAGATGGATTTGGGTAAACACATCCCCTGTCATCATCACCATCATTCTTGTCGCACGCACAGAACGCAAGGGGCGACAAGCAGAGTAAGATTGATAATTTTAATAACTGTTTCATACGTTTTTTCTCCTATAATCAACTATGACTTTTGCGTGGTATGACAACACTTTTTGACGGCACAAAGATAAGACTTTTATTTGAATAAAACAAGAAAATATGGTGGTAAGTATTTATTTTTTACGACTTACCGCCATACTTCAAGCACTTTCCATCATACAAACAAAAGACAAACCGCTGACGCTGACGCTGACAGTCCAATTTTCCGAGCCTTATCTAAGAGAGTGAAAGAGTGTTAATTATTTTTTATATTTATATATATAAATTATATACATAAATATAAGCTTCTACCCTTACCCTTTTTACCCTGCGGAAAATTGGACTGTCAGCGTCAGCGTCAGCGAGTACAATCTTTTTTCTTACAGAAAGGCTACCATATGAAACGCACGGCTGCCTCATGTCTTAGGAGATGATACCATATGAAACGTACGGTATCAACTCATAAGATAACGAGGCGTAAAATTTAGTTTTCTTCATCACAAAACTATGAGTTGCAGAAAACAGCCCCTTCACGCACACTGAAATTTGGTGGTTACAGAAAAAAGCAGTACTTTTGCAACTGTAATTACAAAAATACTGCTTTGTGAAAAGCACCTCGATTCTTTGCGAAAAAGAACCATCCCGCTTTGTGAAAAGCACCGCTCTTGTGAAAGAGTTTAAAGCTCCACTTTAGACAGAACCTTATCGGTAGCACCCGAAAGACTCGCTACGAAAGCACCAGCCTTGTCACCGGCCTGCTTCAGGAAAGCCTCATCATTCATCATAGAATTCATCAAGCCCTCAAAACTCTCATAGTTCTGAATCTCAAAACCACCGCCCGACTTGAGCAAGCCCTGGGCTTCCTGGAACTTCTTGTTGTTAGGGCCAAAGATGACCGGCATATTCCATACTGCAGCCTCCAAAGTGTTGTGAATACCAACACCGAAGCCTCCACCTACATAAGCCACATCACCATAATGGTACATGCTGCTCAGCAATCCGAAACAGTCGATGATCAGCACGTCAGCCTGAGCTGCTTCCTCGGGAGTGGTCTGTGTGTAGCGCACCACCTTTTTGTCCTTTATCAGAGAAAGAATCTGGCGCAGATGATCCTCGCCTATGACATGAGGAGCTATCAGCAGACGCCAGTCCTTATGCTCATTGAAGAACGGAATGAATATCTCCTCATCAGGTGGCCAGGAACTGCCTGCCACAAAAACCTTATAGTCCTCTTTAGCAGGGATTTCTCCAGCAGCCAAAGCCTCTGCAACGTGTCCCTTGCGGAAAGCATCACATATAGGCAACTGCTTGGCAGCCTCCTTGATCTGGAGCACACGGTCAAAACGGGTATCTCCCACCACGTCGACAGCAGTTATGCCAATACTTTCGAGCAGGCGCTTGCTTTCCTCGTTCTGCACGAAGAAACGGGTGAAGCACTTCAGCACTCCGGCATAGCTCCTGCCATACCACTTGAAGAACACCTGGTCCTCACGGAAGATGCTGCTCACACTGTAGGTAGGAATATTGCGATGCTTCAGAATGTGAAGGAAGTTTGACCAGAATTCATACTTGATGAAGAAAGCCATCACCGGGCGCACCAGACGCAGGAAACGGATGGCATTCAATCGAGTATCCACCGGCATATAACAGATAATGTCGGCTCCCTCGTAGTTCTTGCGCACCTCATAGCCCGATGGCGAATAGAAGGTAAGCAATATCTTGTACTGAGGGAAATCCCTGCGAATACGTTCCATGAGGGGACGCCCCTGCTCGAACTCGCCGAGCGAGGCTGCATGAAACCACACATACTGAGCAGTAGGGTCTACCTTCTGCTTGAGCAGTCTGAATGCTTCACGCTCGCCACGCCACATCTTGCGCACCTTATGGTCGAAAAGGCTCGCAATGGCTATGCCCCAGAGGACCAAATAAATGACTACGTTGTAAATCATGATACCGGAAGTTTGATTGACACTTTATCCTAACACTTCGATGGCCTTGCGCAAGCGCTTCAGGGTTTCCTCCTTGCCAAGGAAGGCTGAGATGTCGAACATGCCTGGGCCCTTGCCCTCGCCAACGAGTGTGAGACGGAATGCGTTCATCACGTCGCCAAGCTTATAGCCCTTGTCCTCTACCCATTTCATCACGACAGGCTCCTGTCCCTCGATAGAGAAATCTTCGATACCTTCAAGCACCTCTGCAAGCTCGGTCATCTGCTGAGCCGAATACTCCTTCCAGCGCTTCTTGACTGTCTTGGCATCGTACTCGGTTGGTGGAATGAAGAAGAAAGAGCAAAGAGGCCACAACTCATAGACGAAGTTCACACGGTCCTTCATCATGTGCACAACCTGCTTCACACGATCCATCGTTTCCTCCACACCATTGTTGGCAACGATAGGAGCAAAGAGATTGGCTATTTCGTCATCGCTCTTCATCAGTATATACTCATGGTTGAACCAAATACCCTTCTTGAAGTCAAACTTGGCACCTGCCTTCGAACAACGTGAGATATCGAAAGCCTTCACCAACTCATCGAGCGAGAATATTTCCTGTTCTGTACCAGGATTCCATCCCAACAGAGCCAGGAAGTTGACCACTGCCTCGGGGAAGTAACCACTCTCGCGATAGCCTGATGACACCTCGCCGGTCTTGGGATCGTGCCACTCCAATGGGAACACAGGGAAACCCAGACGGTCGCCATCACGCTTGCTCAGTTTACCCTTACCCTCTGGCTTGAGCAACAAAGGAAGATGGGCAAAACGTGGCATAGTGTCTTCCCAGCCAAAAGCCTTATAGAGCAACACATGCAAGGGAGCACTTGGCAGCCACTCCTCACCACGAATCACGTGGGAAATCTCCATCAGATGGTCGTCCACGATGTTGGCAAGATGATATGTTGGCAACTCGTCTGCACTCTTATAGAGCACCTTGTCGTCCAAGATATCACTCATCACCTTCACGTCTCCTCGTATCATATCGTTGACATGAATCTCCTCGCCGGCCTCAATCTTGAAGCGCACAGTATACTGCTTGCCGTCTGCAATGAGCTGGTCAACCTCCTCCTTGGAAAGAGTGAGCGAGTTGCGCATCTGCATACGGGTATGGGCATCATACTGGAAGTTCTGTATCTCGGCACGCTTTGCCTCAAGCTCCTCGGGAGTATCGAAAGCGATATAAGCCTTACCCGCATCGAGCAACTGCTGCACATATTTCTTATAGATGTCGCGACGCTCACTCTGGCGGTAAGGACCATGCTCTCCACCAAAGCTTACACCCTCGTCAAACTTGATACCGAGCCATTTGAATGACTCCAGGATATACTCCTCAGCTCCTGGCACAAAACGATGTGAGTCAGTATCCTCAATACGGAACACAAGCTCACCACCATGCTGGCGAGCAAACAAATAATTATATAAGGCAGTACGAACACCGCCAATGTGCAATGCACCCGTAGGACTGGGGGCAAAACGCACTCTTACTTTTCTATCAGTCATGTCTGAAAATAGCTATTTTTGAAATTTTCTGCAAAATTACACTTTTTTTTGCGATTTTAGCAGTTTTTTTTCGTATTTTCGCAGAGTAATCTAAAAATAGTGGTATAAAATGAGCATATTCAACAACACAGAAGAGAATTACTGGCGAAATCTCGCCACCAAGACCGTACTCGTATGTATCACCGTAGCCATCATCGTGTGGTTCCTGCCACGCAACGAGGGCAGAATGTATCGCTACGATGTAGGAAAGCCATGGATGTATGGATCGGTCATTGCCAAGTTCGACTTCCCTATCTACAAAACAGACGAGGCCATCAAGCACGAACAGGATTCCCTGCTCAAGCACTTCCAGCCTTACTACAGTCTCAACCCGCTTATCGAGAAAAAGCAGGTGGAGCGATTCCTGCACGACTACGAGCAGGGCATCAACGGTCTGCCCAAAGAATATGTGGGCATCGTGGCAAGACAGATGCAGGAAATATACCAGATGGGCATCATCAACACCAACGAATACAACAACATCTTCAAGGACTCCACCAGCATGATACGATTCGTGAGTGGTAAAAATGCCAAGAGTCTCAAGGTGAGCAGTTTCTACTCCACCATAGCTGCCTACGAGCACATCTTTGCCAACGAGAAACTCGCAGCCCAGCGAGCCATCCTCTCACGGTGCAACCTCAACAATTATATAGAGGCCAATATCGTGTACGATAAAGAGAAGAGCGATGCCGAGAAAAACGATCTGCTGAGCAGCATTCCTTTGGCAAGTGGCATGGTGATGAGCGGACAGAAAATCATCGACCGTGGAGAAATCGTCAACGATTACACTTGCCGTGTGCTCAACTCTTTCGATAAGGAGATGAAGCGCAGAAGCTCCACTCAAGACGAAATCATGACCACCTTCATCGGCCAGATTCTCTTCGTGCTGATACTCGTCATGATGTTCACCTCCTACCTCACGCTTTCCGCAAAGACTACTTCGAGAAGCCACGAAGCATCACCATGCTCTACACGATGATCACCCTCTTCCCTATCCTCGTGTCGATGATGATGAAGCACAACTTCTTCTCGGTCTATATCATCCCCTTTGCCATGGCTGCTATCTTCGTCAGGGTGTTTATGGATTCCCGAACGGCATTCATCACCCATGTCACGATGATTCTTATCTGTGCCGCAGCTGTAAAGTATCAGTACGAGTTCATCATCGTGCAGTTAGCATCGGGACTGGTGGCCATCTACTCGCTCCGCGAACTGTCCAAGCGGTCGCAGATATTCATCACAGCCATACTCGTCACCATATCGAGTTGCATCGTCTACTTAGCACTTCAGCTCATGCAGGACAACCAGGTGTTCAACATCGACCCGAGCATGTACACCTATTTTATCATCAACGGCATCTTCCTGCTGCTCTCCTACCCGATGATGTACCTCATCGAGAAGATGTTTGGATTCATCTCCAACGTGACACTCTTCGAGCTTTCCAACACCAACAAGGGACTGCTCCGAAACCTGAGCGAGATAGCTCCTGGCACCTTCCAGCATTCCATCACCGTGGGAAACCTGGCTGCCGAAATTGCCAACCGTATTCATGCCAACAGTCTGCTGGTACGTACCGGAGCGCTCTATCATGACATCGGCAAGATGACCAATCCTGTATTCTTTACCGAAAACCAAGCTGGTGTCAATCCTCACGACCAACTCTCTGACCTGGAGAGCGCACAAATCATCATCAGCCACGTTACGGAAGGACTGAAGCTTGCCGAGAAATTCAATCTGCCAGGCATCATCAAGGACTTCATTTCCACACACCATGGCAATGGACTTACCAAATTCTTCTATATTAATTATTGTAATGAGCATCCCGACGAAAAGGTAGACAAAGAGCAATTCCAGTATCTGGGTCCTAACCCTTTCACGCGCGAACAAGCTATTCTGATGATGGCTGATACTGTGGAGGCGGCATCACGTTCGCTCAAAGAATATACCGAAGAGAGTATCAGCGCACTGACCAATAAGCTCATTGACAATCAGGTAGCAGATGGTTTCTTCAGGGAGTGCCCTATCACCTTCCGCGACATAGCCTTGGCCAAGTCTGTACTCATCGAACGACTGAAATCCATCTACCACACCAGGATTTCCTATCCACACCTGAACAAGTAATATTTTGCATAAAAAAAACGAGGGTGCGTCATTGACTGCTGACGCACCCTCACTCTTTTCATATCGATTTATCAATTAAGATTTTTTACTTCACAACAACCTTCCTCACAGTTCCGTCGCTATACTTCACGATGTTCAAGCCCTTAACAGGAACAGCCAATCGCTGACCATTTACAGAATAGCGAGAAACTTCCTCAACGTCGGTAGAGGTTGTAGTCTTGTCGATACCTGTTGCATCGAATTCTACTATATTCTCAAAGTAGCCAAATTCAGAGAGCCTGTAATTATCATAAGTTCCCTTAGGTACATAAAGTGTACATTTCCTGGAAGCACAACCTTCGAATGCATAACGACCTATTCTTGGTACTTTCTCTGCATATACATATATACTCGTTAATCCGCTACAGTAAGAGAATGCGAACTCGCCTATTGAAGTAATACCAGCAGGAAGGGTTAAACTCGTTAATCTGCTACAGCCAGAGAATGCGTACTTGTCTATTGAGGTAATACCAGCAGGAAGGTTTAAACTCGTTAATCCGCTACAGCCAGAGAATGCGTACTCGCCTATTGAAGTAATACCAGCAGGAAGGGTTAAACTCGTTAATCCGCTACAGCCAGAGAATGTGTCATCGCCTATTGAGGTAATACCAGCAGGAAGGGTTAAACTCGTTAATCCGCTACAGCCATAGAATGCGCGACTGCCTATTGAGGTAATACCATCAGGAAGGGTTAAACTCGTTAATCCGCTACAGTCCAGGAATGCGTACTTGTCTATTGAGGTAATACCAGCAGGAAGGTTTAAACTCGTTAATCTGCTACAGCCAGAGAATGCGCTAATGCCTATTGAGGTAATACCATCAGGAAGGGTTAAACTCGTTAATCCGCTACAGTCCAGGAATGCGTACTTGTCTATTGAGGTAATACCAGCAGGAAGGTTTAAACTCGTTAATCCGCTACAGCCAGAGAATGCGTACTCGCCTATTGAAGTAATACCAGCAGGAAGGGTTAAACTCGTTAATCCGCTACAGCCAGAGAATGCGAATTCGCCTATTGAGGTAATACCAACAGGAAGGGTTAAACTCGTTAATCCGCTACAGTATGCGAATGCGTACTCGCCTATTTCATCATTAGAAGTATACACTTTATTATTAAAAAGATTATCATAATAATAATAATCACCACCTGCTACAATCTTCGCCTCAGACAAATCTAACACAGAGAGATTTCCTTCTGTACTACTTTCCTGATAATTTCTTCCTGCCATCTCACGAATCATGTTCCAATCCGTACCATTTATCTCACCAACAAGCTTCAGATTAGTAATCTTATATTTCTTACTACTTGCAATTCTATCAGGTAAAGTACCAGCCTTATCCAACTTGATCGTAATCTGCTTGGTAATCAAGTCGTCATTAGCTGCTTGAATTGATAAACAGCCAAGCAACATAAATACCGCAGTTAAAAACAGTCCTTTAAATGTAAAATTTCTCATATTTCTATTATTTTAGTATATATTCTTTTGAAACATGTGTACAGACATAGTCAGCTATCGCTTTCATCTTTGCCCTGTTCTACATCAAAGGGTCGTACCATAATCGTACTTTTTAATGTGAAACAATTGATTTATAAACAACAAGGAGAGTATGTTTCAACTCTGTTTGAGCAGAATGGGTATCTGTCTGCAAAGGTAAATAAAATATTTTAAATGTAACACCTTTTTCAGAATCTTTTTTGATACAAAGTAGCGAAAAGAAATGATCTCTTTAGCCTATAAAAAGTTCCGTTCCGCCCTTTGCAATGTTCGTTCAAAGGCTTTGAATGTCCGTTCAAAGGCTCTGAATGTCCGTTCAAAGACTCTGAATGTCCGTTCAAAGGCTTTGAATGTGCGTTCAAAGGCTTTGAACGGACTTTTTATAGTTGTTTAAGAACAAATTCATAACAAACAGGAAACAATTTGTATGCTATTAAAGTAAAAACACATGGCTATAGGGATGCAGAGTTATTACTTGCAAAAGTTGGGTAATGTTACCAACTTTTGTCTCCCTATTTCTTATCCCGAACAGAAGTAAAACTCTGCACATATTTTAAAATCTGTGCAACAAAACCTTCTTTTTCTGTTAATATGTTTTAAATAAGCGTACCTTTCTGTATCCAAATAGAACATTCTTCTTACCTTTGCGGACGTTTTTATTTAAAATTATTAAAATGAAGAAACTAAAATTAGTTTGTGTTGCCATTGCGATGGCCTGTGCAACACCTACATTGGCAGGTGGTTTGCTCACAAACACAAACCAGCACGTAGCATTCGACAGAATGATGAGCCGTGAGGCTTCAATCGGTATTGACGGAGTTTATTACAATCCGGCCGGAGTTGTATTCATGAGTGAAGGTCACCATCTCGCCATCAACTGGCAGTTGGCTTTCCAGACACGTACTATCAACAATGACTATGCTTTGTTTACCAACAATGTAAACAATCCCATCACTCCTCGCGATTTCAAGGGTACGGCTTTTGCTCCTGTTATCCCTTCTTTCCAGTATGCCTACAACAAGGGCAAATGGTCTTTCCAGGCCAGCTTCGCCCTCACTGGTGGTGGCGGTAAGTGTACCTTCGACGACGGACTGGGATCATTCGAGAAGATTGTAGCCGAGACTGCCATTGCAGCTTGCCAGTTGGCAGGTGCTGTCGACCAGGTGGCAGGTGCTTATGGTGTACCAGCCATATTCTCAAACAACCAGTGCTTCGGAACTGAAGGTAAGTACAGCTACAACAGCTATATGCACGGACGCCAGTATTACTACGGACTCTCTGCAGGTGCTGCTTACAAGTTCAGCGACAACTTCAGTGCCTTCTTGGGTGTTCGTGGTGTTTATGCCCTGACCAATTACTATGGTTATGTAGAGAACATTCAGGTAGGACAAATGCCTCTTTATAAGGTACTCAACCCTGCTAAGGAAAGTTCTGCCAATATCGAGTTGAGCTGCGACCAGAGTGGCGTAGGCTTCACTCCTATCATCGGCATAGATTACAAGACCGGCCGTTGGAACTTCTCTGCTAAGTATGAGTTCAAGACCCGTATACGTCTGAAGAACAAATCAGTAAACCAGATACCAAGTATCGGCAACCTGCCCGACAATCTGCGTAATGCCTACATCGCTAATGATGTGCCAGAGGCTGCTGCAGACGCTATTCTGAGCAACCCAAAAATTCAAGGAGCCATGGTCGCATTGAAGACTCAGTTTGACTCAAAGATAGACAAGGCCATTGGTGAATATGAGGACGGCAAGAAGATTGCTGGCGACATTCCTGCTTACTTGGCTTTGGGAGTAGGCTATAGCCCTGTAGATGCAGTAAGAGTAAACGCAGGTTTCCACTGGTTCGACGACAAGAATGCCACATCTTACAACAACCGCAACAAGGAGTTGAAGCGTGGTACTCTGGAGTATAATGCCGGTGTAGAGGTAGACGTCAACAAGAAGATCACTCTGAGTACAGGTTGGCAGAACACTAACTATGGTTTGTCTGACGAGTATATGGATGACAAGTCATTCGTTGTAAGTTCCAACTCTGTTGCCATCGGTGGTGTTTATCACATCAACAAGAAGATGGATCTCAACGTGGCTTACTTCCACACATTCTATCAGCACAAGAAGACTACCGAAACGGTACAGCTCACAGCAGACAGAAGCTTGAACTACTCTTCTGACTATACCCGTAACAACAACGTCTTCGCAGTTGGTCTCGACATCAACTTCTAAGAGCAACATTCCAAAAACATAACTACATACTATCGCAAAAGGCTATCCCAATCTTTTGAAAGGGATAGCCTTTTTTATTTTTATGTTCATTGGCTCCATACAAAGACAAGATCATTGCCATCATATCAGTCTACATGGGGTCGACATCATAGTAAATCTGCAATGCGCCATAGCGAGGGTCCTTCGACATTTGCTCCTGGGCATATCTCAGATATTCTCTCACCTTTGCCTGATTGATGCCATTCTCGAGTTTGATAACAATCTTACGGATGTTCATGGTCTTCACCTTTGCCACCGCTGGCTTGTCGGGCCCAAGGACCCTGTCGCCAAACCAGGAGCGCAAAGTCTGTCCCAACTCCATACTCGCCTGATGGCATACCTGCTCGTGCTTATGCTTCAGGAAGACATAGACAAGATGGTAGAAAGGAGGATAATGGAAAGCCCTTCGTTCCTCCAACAAGTCTTGGTAGAAGCCTGTATAATCGTTATGAACCACCTGCGAGATGACAGGCAACGTGGGCGACTTGGTCTGCAATATCACCTTGCCTCGCTTGCCCTTTCTCCCGGCCCTTCCGCTCACCTGAGCCATCATCATAAAGGCATGCTCGTAGGCTCGGAAGTCGGGATAATTGAGCATGGAATCGGCATTCAGTATGCCCACCACACTCACCTTGTCGAAATCCAGTCCCTTGGAGATCATCTGGGTGCCAATGAGCAGATTGGTCTTACCCGACGAGAAATCATCTATCAGCCGCTCGTAAGCATTGCGGGTACGGGTGGTGTCCAAATCCATACGGGCGATACGAGCCTCGGGAAAGATATCCGTCAGTTGGTCTTCGATGCGCTCGGTACCCAGACCTCGCCCCATGAGTTCTGTACTTCCACAGTTGGGGCACTCCACTGGCACAGGATAAGTATATCCGCAATAGTGACAGGTGAGCAGGTTGATATTCTTATGAAGTGTAAGCGACACATCGCAGTTCTTGCACTTAGGCACCCATCCGCATACCTTACATTCCACCATCGGTGCAAAACCACGACGATTCTGGAACAGAATGGCCTGCTCGCCATGCGACAAAGCCTCGCGTATGGCTGCTAAAAGTTGAGGAGAGTAGGCACCAGTCATCATCTTGCGATGCCGCAAATCTTTTACATCCACCACCTGGATTTCGGGCAACTGTATGTCCTTGTATCGGGTTTTGAGTTCCACCAATCCGAACTTGCCTTCCTGCGCATTGTAATAACTCTCCATAGAGGGTGTGGCTGTACCCAAAAGAACCTTGCAGTTGGGATACATACCTGCCAACACAATAGCAGCACTGCGGGCATGATAGCGGGGGGCAGGGTCTTGTTGCTTAAAGGATGTTTCGTGTTCCTCGTCGATGATGACAAGTCCGAGATTCTGAAAAGGGAGAAAGACTGCACTTCGAGCCCCAAGAATAACATCGTAGGGATGAGCTGACATCTGTTTCTGCCATATCTCCACTCGTTCGGCATCGCTATACTTGGAATGATAAATGCCAAGACGATCGCCAAAAACTTTGTGCAGACGTTCCATGATCTGTACAGTGAGAGCTATCTCGGGCAGAAGATAAAGCACCTGCTTGTGATTGTCGAGAGCCTGCTTGATGAGGTGGATATACACCTCGGTCTTGCCACTCGAAGTCACGCCATGAAGAAGCACCACATTCCTCTTCATCATCTGAAGGAGAATCTTGTTGTAAGCTTCCTGCTGGGCTATGGAAAGTGGTTTGATCTGCTCGAAGTGACTCTCACCTGAGGTGTTCAGTCGTCCCACCTCCTCCTCGTAAGTAAAGAGGATGTCGCGGTCGATGAGCGATTTGACGATGGCAGAAGTGCAATGAGCCTCATTCATCAGCTCTTCCTTGGTGACCTTCTTGATTCCTTCGCGAGGCGTATCGTTCTCTAAACTGTCCCAATGGGAAAGGCTGAGAAATGTAGCAAGGGCTTTAGATTGCTTCAGGGCACGCTGCAACATGTTAAGAGCCACATGCAGGGAAGCTTCGTTGCGGTATTTGCTCGTAAGCTCCACATACAATTCCATCCTGGGTTTGAACTTCTCTGCAGACTTCATGCCTGCAGGCATTGCGGCATTATACACATCGCCCAAAGGTGACATATAATAGTTGGATATCCACGACCATAACCTGTACTGCCGGTCAAGAAGTGTGGGAGTAGCATCCAGCACCTGCTCTATCGGCTTGACCTTAAAGGACGGCTTCTCCTGATGCACCTTTACCACCATGGCAATGTACTTCTTACTCTTGCCCAATGGCACAAGCACCCGTTTACCAAAAACAACACACCCTTCCATCCCTTCGGGGACAGAATAGGTAAACATGCCAGGTAGCGGCAAGGGCAATATGACATCGACATACTTCATACCCTGCAAAGGTAACAATAAAAAAGCAGATACCCAACATCAGGTATCTGCTTTTATATATTTTAATATGTATCTCCTATGCTTAGAACCAATAGCCAAGAGAAATCTGCCAGGTATTGTTTCTTCCCTTCACGACAATAGGATTGCCATTGGAATCAAGACTTCCTGTATCCATTTTGCCGGACTTATTACATTCTATATTATAGTTGACAGAAGCCTGTAGATGACTAAATAATGTCACACCAGCGCCCACATTCACACTGAAGTTTGCCTTTTTCAAGGAATAGCTGCTGGATTTATTCCATTTGAAATTCTTATTTCCTACATTGATTCCCCACTGCGGACCTGCAAAAAGGAAGATATTAGCCAGACTGCTCAGCCCAAAACCATAACGGACATTCACAGGAATATCAATGAATTTTTGTGTAACTGTGGTTGAATTATAAGTTCCGCCCACAACATCGTCGGCAACTTTCACCTTAGCCTCCTTCTGATCATATAAAGCGGCAACGTCAAAACTTAAGCCTGTAACAGGCACTGTCACCTTAACCATAGGACCAAAGAAAAATCCTGCACGGTTTTCCGCATCCCAGTTGTCTCCACTGAGCTTCAAATTGCTGACATTCAAGCCACCCTTCACACCTAACTTAATCTGTGCCTGAGCAGGATTAGCAAAGAAGAGCGAAACCGCCAACACAATAAATGATAATACTTTCTTCATACCTTATATTATAAACCTATTATTAATGACGCTGACGACGAACCGAAACTCGGGCTGTACTGGATCCTGACGAACCGGAACTGCGCTGACGACGGGTCTTGACTGTAGACGAAGAACCAGAAGTTCTGCTTCTGCGATTCTTCTTCACACCCTTCACGCCCTTCGCATTCTTCTTGTCGGCATTGGCAATACTGTCAAGAGAATCTTTGCGCGCCTGATCGCCCCAGATATTCTTCTCGAAGGCAGCCAACTCTGACTCTATCTTCTTCTGCTCCTTGCTCAGAGCTGAATCGGTAGGACAATATTGAGCCAAGGTTTTACCCAGCATATTGGTCGTCTTGTATATCTTGCCCTTATACTGGTTCTTGACAAAATAATCGTCTATACTCATCATGGCAGCATTATTGAGATTGCTCGTCATTATCTGCTGCTTGGAGAGATAGGGAGCAAGGTCAGAATACTTCATCCAGAAGAGAGGATACTTGGTTCCGGCATCACCAAAATCGTCTTCACGTGTCATAATAGGACACAAGGCGATTACCTTGGTATGGAATGTGGCGGTATGCTGGTCATAGTATGTGGCTTCTTTCACATAGTAAGACTTTACCTCACGAGAAGGAATATCGCTGTCATCGAGTGTCAGTGCACCATTCTTTCGCTCGTAATAGATATGATAATTGTCCATGAAAGCCTTGGGTACTACACGATCCTCGTAGTTGAAACTCTCATGACCATCCAAGCGATACTGGTAGGCACGAACACGACCGCTCAACATCAGCTTGAACATATAGGTAAAGAGATTCATCTGACCACCGACAGGCTCCACAGGATAATACAATGGTGCATTGGCATCATCATTTAAGTCGAGCTCACGATAGATATCACGTCTCCATACCACATCATCGCCCATGGTGGCCGATGTAGGGAACATTATCTGCGCCCGAGTCGTCATGTTGTTGGCATTCGACTGCTGCTTGGCTTTCTGCTGTGCCTGTCTACGAGCTTCTGGCTGGGCATTCGCACCGATTGTCAGCCCCGCAAGCATCAATAACAAAAATATCTTTCTCATTATAATATCTTTATTTCTAAACAATAAGATTCTTCACTCTTTGCATTTCTCTACCTCACAATCACCTCCATGGCTGCAGGGAGGTTACGGGTAATTCCATCAGGCCCCACTGCCTTGATGTGAGAGATATAGAAACGACGGTTTCTCGACAGTCTGCGGAACTCCTCACGCTGACGCTCAGAGAAATTGGCTCCAGCCGAAGCCAAAGGTACTGCATTACCCATATTGTCGAAGAAAACAGTCTCAAAACTCAATACACGGAAAGGAATATCCAATAATCCGTCATCAATTGCCGCATGAATACCTGAAGCGCCCATCAGGGAAGCTTTCGACAAGGCGCCACCACGGAAGCGGTTGGTACCCAAAGCCAAGTAAGCTGTTGGATCGGGTAGTTTCCTTACATGGAATACAAATGGAGGCATCGTTCTCGTCTGCCCCTTGTCACGGGCAGTAACATGTATCGTCACGTCCTTACCCACTGCTGATGGTACTGCCACAAAACGTCCGTTGCCCTTCGATATGAACGAGCCACCTGTCATGGTTGCAGATACAGCATTGGCAGGAACTCCGGGCACACTGATGCTGACAGGGTTTTTGAAACCTGCATACAATACATTCATCATATCTGCTGCCACTGTGGCAGTATTAGGTGCTGGAATTACAGTATACTTCTGCAGGAAGTTTCGACGCATCACATCGCCTCTGGCATTCTGCATCAGGATATAGCCACCAAACTGGTGCTCGCCAACTCCACCTGCTGTGAACGAATACTGACCATGAGCTGTGTTCACTCTCACTCCATTGACATAGATCTCAGGCTGCTGAGTTGTATCGACTGCAGCCATCACGATGTTGGCATTGAAACGCTCGCCAGGATAAAGAGTTGTCTTCTCGGGAATAACAAAGGCATCAAGCTTGTTGACTCTTATATCTTTCATGTCGATATTGGAAACCAAGGTATGCAACACTTCACCCTCGGCATAACGAACATCGCTCTGCAACTTAGACAACAAAGTAACGGCTGCTGCCACGGGCATATTCTCAAACATGTACTCCTGCCAGTTCTTGCCCAAATTCTTTGCATCCTTAGGCACACGGGTAGAAAGATTGCTCTGGATGATTTTCTTCTGATGCTCATCGGTGACCATCATCAATATACGATCACGATAGCTGTTGATGGCACGATATAATTTGCCACCCTTACCAGAACCAGGAGCCAGCATCACTATACCTGCCGCCTCAAGATTATCCTTATTCTCTATATGCAATACATCTCCATCGCTTCCATCAGCTTCACGCACGATGGCTTCCTTCAGCTGCTGGGCAAAGTTGTAGAGCGAATCGCTCATTTCCTTAACCTGTGTCGCCTTCTCAAACCATGCCTTTACCTTGGCAGGATTCTGCTTCATCTGATCAGCAAAATTACTATATAAGGCAGCATTCTCGGCAGAAGAGTTGGCTGTTGTACGGTTCAGACTCTCCTCTACTATAGAAAATCCATTGAGCACCTCGGTCGAGATGTTCAATGCCAGCATAGCCATCAAGACGAGATACATCAGGTTGATCATCTTCTGGCGAGGCGATATAGGTCTTTTCTTTATTGCCATTCTTTAATTTGCTTATTTCACTTGTTTTCTCCCTCTTCGTCCGTAGAGAGAGAGTTCGTATCTCTATGCTTTTTAATCTTCACTCACATGGGGTGCGGCTGCCCTCATATTGACAGTCATCGCCTCAATCATACGAGTATAGATCTTGTTGAGTTGCTCTATCTGCTGAGCCATCTTGCGACTCTGCTCATTTATCTGGTCGATAGTGCCAATTTGCTGACTGGCACCCTTCAACTGCATTTCATAAACCTTACTGATACCGGTAAGAGTACGGTTCAGATTTTCCATCTCCTCGCTGTCACGAGTAAGTCGAGTACTCTGCTCATTTACCTTCTCCAAGGTTTCTACCAACTTCTTCAACTCTTCCACATAGTTGCTTTGAGCCTCGGCCATCTCGGGAGTAGTATTCTGCTGACTTCCTATCCAGACACCATTGGCTACAGACTGCTGCGTGCTATCACCACTGCCACAGGCCACTGTCTGAACAGGCTTCTCGAGAGAATCGCTTACCTCAGAATCTGCCATACTGATAGTTGATGCAGAAGAAGAGGCCTGAGGATTGCCTACGACAACGACAGAAGGCTGAACATTACCAACAGGTGAAGCCTGAGAGGAAGCAACACGTCCTTCTTCATAGGTCACCTTACCTGTCTCAAGATATTCCTCAGTCACATGAGTAGGGATATCTCGCCCGTCAGCAGTCTTGTCGAAAGGACGGTCGAAGGCGGAAAGAAAGAATACCACAACCTCGGTTCCCATACCAAGGAACATCATGAAATTAGCTCCAGGCAGGTGGGTCAACTTAAACAACGCACCAGCAATAACGACAGAAGCACCCCAACTGTAAGCATAGTTCAGAAAGGTCTGACCAGGCACACTGTCCATCCATCTTTGCAGACGGTATACGATATTGAATTTACTATATTCGCCCATGGCTATTATCTCCTTTTCTTTGTTTTTATTGTTTTTTGTTTAGCACTCGATGTGGTAGCAAGACTTCTCACACATCTGAATCCTATATATGACCGTGGTTGATTCTGATATTCCCAAGAACGCCATGCCGAACGGATAAATGACTCTGGATCTTTCCATGACCCTCCGCGTACACTCTTCTTTTTCAGACGATAGGGATCTTCCTTGGCTGCATTGTAGACAAGAGTAGGATTCAGGTCGTTCATTGCATCAACTCCAGCCTCTGTAAATACTGTGCTGGTCCATTCTGCCACATTACCGGCCATATCATACAAACCATTGGAATTGGGTGAATATATAGCCACCTTGCTGGTTATCAGATTGCCATCCTTGGTGTAGTTACCACGATCGGGTTTAAAGTTGGCATAGAAACAACCATCACCATTCTTTACATCCTTGTTGTCCCATGGAAACTCGTTCTGATCCTTGCCTCGAGCGGCAAACTCCCATTCTGCCTCAGTAGGGAGACGGTAACGCTGAACGAACCTTGCCTCAGGGCCTAAGCCTTTCAGCAGATAATCTGTACGCCATGCACAGAAGGCATTGGCCTGTTCCCAGGTAACACCTACTACGGGATAGTCGTTATAAGCTGGATTGCTGAAATAGCTTCTCAGATAAGTCTCATTGTCTGAGTTTCTGAAATCGTTGACCCAACAAGTAGTATCGGGATATACATTAACAATGTAGGTGTTGAGGAAATCCCAAGGACCCGACAACTGACGGTTAATGGTTTCACTGACGATTTTTCCTTCATCATCCACATAAGCTGTATCCTTAGATATCATCACCACCTCGTTTGGATCAATATTGATATCTGTATTTAGGTTTCGCTCCTGTGGATTGATACGGTTGCGACGCAAAGCCGCAGCTGTATAGTCATAAATCTCATATTTATAGTTCAACTGGCGACAGTCTATCAATTTCTCCCCCGTAACAGGATTGACAGCATAAAGACTCTCTATCGCCCGCTGCTCATCTTCGTTAGGTTTCTTGGGAAGTTGTTTCTTCCAGTTGACACGCGGAGTTACAGGATTACCCTGCTTGTCCTCAGTAATCATATAGGTTTCATCGCCACCATAGGCGGGATCTGCCAAACGGGTACGAAGAATAGAATCCCTCACATAGGATACAAACTGCTTGTACTCTGAATTTGTGATTTCGGTATCATCCATCCAGAAACCATCTACAGAAACTTCCTTGCGAGGTGTTTTCTCTCCCCACAGCGAATCTTCTGTTTCTAATCCCATCTTCAGGAATCCTCGATTGATTTTTACCATTCCATAAGGTGCTGGTTCTGCAAAATTCCTTCCACCGACGCCCACTACCTCACCGCCTCTACCGGAGACCGAGGCTGACTTGGCTCCAAAGCATCCAGTTAATGCCAAGAGAGCTACTGCCGAACAGAGGGATAATATACATTTCTTCATATTCATGTTTGCTTATAATATTCTTACGCTTTTGTGCTTGTTTCTTCCTTTTTTAACAAGATTGATATCGGTCTGATAACCTACAAAGAGTTCGTGGCTACCATTACCTGGTGAGATGGCTGAAGTATAGAACTCATAGCTATAACCTAACACAACACCATGAAAACGGCCACCTATGAGGCCGGTCACAGAATTGGTGGGACTATAAGAAACGCCTCCATAGAGCATCTTCTTCTCATGAGTATACACCAGACGACAACTAACATCTCCTCGCCAAACTACTCCGTCATACTTCACAAGAGCAGAAGGCTTCACTGATAAAAACGGATTTCTCAACTTAATATTGTATCCTCCTGTCAAATAATATACAGGAGAGATGTCTATTTCATTGGTTTCACCTAACTCTATCTTGGGAGAAGTGAGGTGCTGGGCAGAAACGCCTACGTACCAAGCGCCATGCATATAGTAAACACCTGCACCAATATCAACAGAGTTTCCATTGACCTTCGTCTTCGGTAAAGCAGGGTCGTTGCCTTCCTCTACATCCACCTTGCTTCCATCGAAACTTTCAGAGATAAAGCCTGCCTGTATACCTGCACTCAACATTCCACCAAAAAGTCTTCGCTTGAAGGCATATTGGGCTGCCAGGCGCTGATGGGTGAAAAGGCCTATCTGATCGTTCATCAGTTGAAGACCTACGCCATGATAGTTTTTCAAAAGATAAAAAGGCATGTCAGCCGATACATACATCGTTCGTGGGTTATGTTCATAACCTGCCAGGTCTATGGCATAAGCGCCCGTTACGCTCAATTTAGCCTGTTTTCCAACTGAAGCTGGATTAAAAGAAGGCTCCATATCGAAATAATGACTAAACGAAGGATCGTACTGAGCATTCACAGACAGAACACCCAGCAACAGGACGTATAATATAATGAGACGTTTCAACACAATTAAATAACGAAATAATACGATTTTTATTGTATATAGGCAATATTCGATTTACCACATATCATTATAAGGTAAACTGAATAATAATAACCACACTAAAGATAGATTACCTTTTTATAGTAACAACATGTCTTATATACCTATTTAATATATATATTATATACGGGAAACACAAGATAGTACAAAGTGCAAACGATAAAGGCTGCCCAAAATGAGCAGCCCTATCATCGACTTTTTTAATATTCGTCGTCATTCCATAAGAAGTCATCCTTTGAAGGATAATCGGGCCAAATGTCCTCAATGCTTTCATAGACATCACCCTCATCTTCTATCTCCTGCAAATTCTCCAGAACCTCCAGAGGCGCACCCGAACGAGTTGCATAATCAATCAACTCTTCCTTTGTAGCAGGCCATGGTGCATCTTCAAGCTTCGAAGCTAATTCAAGTGTCCAATACATAGCTGTCTTTTTTTAGATTTATATTTGCGTGCAAAAGTAATAAAATATATTTTATCTGCAAGCATTTGAAGCATTTTTTCTTAATAAAACAGAAGAATAATGCAATTATTACATTATTTTATCCATATTTGCCCACAATAATCAAAAATTCACCTCATAATGCTGCTTGTAAACGGACTTATCGAAAAACACAATGCCACAATAATATAGATGGTAAGTAATACCGACATGTACATCAGCCTGAAGTTTATTCCACAAAGTATGATTTTTATTGTTAATACCATTAACTACCAACAAGGTTTGAGATGTGCATTTGGTCAACAATTCATCAAGCACATCAGCTGCATATTCCAGGTCAACCCAAATCAGGATGCGGTCCGTGTTAGGAACGCAACGAATTGCACTTTTTTCCAAAAATTCAGAAATCGCACCTGACTTCATACGATGTGATCCGGCCTGAGCATACTTCAAAAACTGAGGTTGATCACAGAAACAAAAATCTGGCTGCCAAAAATTAGCCAAACGAAAGAACAGCCTCCCCAACTTATGTTGATGTTTGGACAACATATTCATATGCTCCTTCAATTCTTCATAAGCATAATAAGGATAATGCTCATTTATGACGTAACGGATAAACCGATACGCCGAAGGAGACTGAACACCAAAACCGCGACAATGAGTACATCGTTTCAGCCAAATCCATGAAGATTTCAAAAAATAAAGCATAATCACATAGAATGAATAACAAATATATAATTTCAAAATTGAAATGTCACAAAGATCGGTGTAAACCCCAAAAGAGATACACTAAAGAACGGACATCACTCATATACAGAATGAACCAAAGATTAGAACGAATCAAAGATCAAAATGTGACAAAGTATGGATGCAAAGATACAAAAAAAAACCTCAATTATCAAAAGATAACCGAGGTTTCTTATAAAAGGAGGCGGCTACCTACTCTCCCGCATTGCATTGCAGTACCATCGGCGCAAGTGGGCTTAACTTCTCTGTTCGGAATGGGAAGAGGTGGGACCCCACCGCAATAACCACCTGATAATGGGTTATGACGTATATCGACAAGCAAAAACTAATAATGAATAACTGTACAGACTCATACAGTTGAAACTATGAACTGTGGAAAGAAAAGTTTCGGGCAATTAGTAACGCTCGGCTTTGACGTCGCCGTCTTTACACCTGCGTCCTATCAACGTCATCGTCTATGACGACCCTCAATGGAGTTCTCATCTTGCGGCTGGCTTCGCACTTAGATGCTTTCAGCGCTTATCCAATCCAGACTCAGATACCCAGCGGTGCGCCTGGCGGCACAACTGGTAAACCGGAGGTCTGTCCATCACGGTCCTCTCGTACTAGTGACGGCACCACGCAAAACTCCCACGCCCACGATAGATAGAGACCGAACTGTCTCACGACGTTCTGAACCCAGCTCGCG
>ERZ859937.4-NODE-4-length-158844-cov-19.787529_pt1 | contig 158844 bp, 111 predicted proteins | sample MGYA00509985_ERZ859937 | MGnify/ENA primary metagenome ERZ859937 (study PRJEB30046, sample SAMN00715169) | human gut metagenome | study: EMG produced TPA metagenomics assembly of the A metagenome-wide association study of gut microbiota in type 2... | reverse complement strand
GGGCTAAGAGCTTTTGGGCCTTCAGCCCGTACTTAAACCACTTGCGAAACTTGAGCTCCTTACTTCAATACAATCTTGCAGTCTTCCAGGCTCTCAACCGTAGCGAGCGCCTCATAGCGCATTCCCTCACGGCGCAGGAAGTCGCCACCATGCTGGAAGGCTTTCTCAATGATGAAGCCCATCGCCTCTATCTTGGCGCCAGCCTTTTCGCAGAGTTCCATCACGCCCTTGGAAGCATTGCCATTGGCGAGGAAGTCGTCGATAAAGATGACATGGTCGTCGGGAGTAAGATAGCTGTCGCTCACACAAACCGTATAGTCACGATCCTTAGTAAAAGAGTGAACCACCGATGTAATCATGCCCTCCATAGTCTTGGGCTGTTTCTTCTTGACGAAGACCACAGGAAGATGGGTCAGATAACCTACCATGATGGCAGGAGCGATACCCGATGCCTCAATGGTGATGATCTTGTTGTACTTAATGTCCTGGAACAGACGAACAAACTCCTTCGCCAAATCCATCATCAAGATAGGATCCATCTGGTGATTTACGAAACTGTCTACTTTTAAGATTCCACCAGGAAAACATCTGCCTTCCTGCATAATTCTTTCTTTCAGCAAATCCATTATGAATAGAATTTTATAGTAATATTAGCAAATAATTCTCTTTTTATTGTTCCAGATCCTTTGGCAACACGAGGTTGAGAACCACAGCAAGCAGGAAGACCACAGCCACGCAGTTGTCGGCAAACACCGTGCGGACAATCTCAGGGAAGATGTTGAACATGCCTGTAGCCTGGGTAAAGCCAAGGCCTACACTCAGCGAAAGGCTCACGATCACCATGTTGCGCTGTGAGAAACCCGTACGCGCCATCATACCGAAACCGGCAAAGAGGATGCTACCAAACATCATAATGGTGCAACCGCCCAAAACAGCCTGAGGAATGGTGGTGAGCACATAGCCTATGGCAGGGAACACACCACCGATAATCATTATCAAGGCTCCCATGGCAATGGTGAAACGATTGACCACACCCGACATGGCTGCCAATCCCACATTCTGACTGAACGAGGTGATAGGAGTACAACCGAAGAGACCAGACACCGTGCTGACGAAACCATCGCAGCAAACGGCAGAGCCCATCTCCTTGGTCTTAGGATTGCGCTTCAGCGCACTGTTGCAAAGGGCAGAAGTATCACCTATCGTCTCTGTGGCTGACACAAGATAGACGGCTACCACCGAGAGGATGGCACCGATATGAAACTCGGGAGTGAAAGGCAGAAGCTGGGGCAAGGCAACGAGCGAGAGACCGGTGAGTCCGCTGAAATTGACCATACCCATGAAGCAGGCAAGAATGTAGCCTACTATCAGACCCATAAGAACAGACAGCGAACGGAGGAAACCCTTGGCAAAAATCTGGCAGAGCAGACAGGCCAACAAGGTAACACTTCCAACAATCCAGTTGTTCACACTGCCGAAATCTGCAGCACCCTGTCCTCCAGCAAACGAGTTGGCACCTACAGGAAGTAGCGAGAAACCGATGGCGGTAACCACCGTAGCAGCCACAACGGGCGGAATGAGTTTAATCCAATACTTAGCAAAGAGTCCAAGTGTTCCCTCTATCAATCCACCAATGATAACCGCACCAATGAGGGTTCCCATGCCCTGAGAACCGGCAATGGCAATGGCCAGAGAAAGGAAGGTGAAGGAAATGCCCATCACGATAGGCAGGCGCGAGCCAATGCGCCAAACGGGATAAAGCTGTACCAACGTACCGATACCGGCTATGACCATACAGTTCTGGATAAGCACGGCGCTCACTGAACTGTCCAAGCCTACGGCTCCGGCAAGAATCATAATAGGAGCAATGTTGCTCACAAACATGGCCAGCACATGCTGAAGGCCGAAAGGAAGTGCTTTGGCGACGGGCACTCTGCCGTCGAGCTTGTAGAGATTTTCTATTGACTGTTCCATTGTCACATATATATAATTTCAGAAAGATGCGGCAAAAGTACAAATAAAATCCGAGAAATACAGCCCTTTCATCGCATTATTTGAACAACAGGAGAAAAAATATGCATCAATAATTTTGTTTTCACTGCAAATAACTGTACTTTTGCATCATCATTCCGGATAAAACAACAAGCAATGGAAAATCAATACATCAAGCAGTTCCCTGACCTGATGCAGGGCAAGAAAATCATGTATGTGCACGGCTTCCTCTCCTCGGGACAGAGCGGCACGGTAAAGATGTTGCAGGAGTTGATGCCTAATGCCACACTCGTGGCTGAGGACATTCCCGTGCATGCCGAAGAAGCCATAGAGATGCTGCGGGATATGCAGCAGAGGGAGAAACCCGACCTGATTGTAGGCACCTCCATGGGTGGTATGTTCACAGAGATGCTCCATGGCACCGACCGCATCTTGGTAAACCCTGCTTTCGAGATGGGCAACACCATGAGCAGTATGACGGGAAGACAGGAGTTTCAGAACCCGCGCAAGGACGGAGTACAGGAGCTGATGGTGAACAAGGGACTCATCAAGGAGTACAAGGACATTACCGCCCTGTGCTTTCAGAATGTAACACCCGAGGAACAAAACCGTGTCTACGGACTCTTTGGCGACAAGGACCCTGTGGTTCATACCTTCGACCTCTTCCACGAGCATTATCCACAAGCCATCCGCTTCCATGGTGAGCATCGGCTGATAGACAAGGTGGCATTCCATTATCTCGCACCCGTCATCCGATGGATAGACGACAAACAGAACGGAAAGGAACGCCCCATCGTGTATATCGACTTCGATGCCCTGCACGACAGTTACTGGAAAGCCACCAGCTCAATGCACAAGGCCTATGAGATGCTGATAGAATATTATAATGTGTACATTGTGGCACAGGCGCCCACCAACGACCATGACTATATGGCTCGTGTCATGACCTGGGTAGAGGAGTACCTATCTGCCCCAGCCTACAACCACGTCATTTTCTGCAACCAGAAGGCATTGCTCTATGGCGACTACTTCATCGATCCCTGTCCCGACAAGGGCTTCATGGGCACAGCCATCGAGTATGGCAGCGATGAATTCAAGACTTTTGAGGAAATCATCACCTTATTCGAGCGCTTGGGAGGACAATAAAGATCCTCTCCTTATTCGAACTCGATGAGGAAATCGGTGAGCGACTTGTCGGTAGGAATGCCCAACTTCTTTCTGAGTCGGTATCTTGCACCTTCCACACCACGGATGGTAAGGTGAGTGAAGTTGGCAATATCCTTCGTATTCAGGTTCAGGCGCAAGAGGGCACACACCTTCAGGTCGTTCGACGTGAGGTCGGGATATTTCTCACGCAGACTGCGGAAGAACTTCTTGTGTATCAGGTCGAAGTTGTTTTGGAACGTATTCCAGAACAAGTCGTTGTCGCCACTCTTCATCTGCAACAACAGTTTGCTGGCATTCTTGGTGGTGATGGTTCCCTTGCGCATGCCTTCAAGCAAAGTCTCCTTCGCCTCACTGATGGAGTTGTTCATCGCCACCATATCGAAAGCCATGCTTGCCACGTCCTTTCCCTTAAGGGCGAGCTCGTTTTCTAAGAGTTGCTTCTGCTGTTCGGCAATGATGCGTTCCTGCTCCAACGATTTCATCTTCTGCTCCAGGAGTTCTTTTTCAGCAATCTTCTTATTGCGACGAATAATCTTGTTGGTACGCCAGCGGATATAGCCATACACCAAAGCCGAGAGCAACAACAGATACATCAGCCACGCCCACCATGAGAGCAGGAAAGGTGTGGGGAAAGAGAATTGATAGACAAGAGGCTTGCCTATGATGTCTCCCTTGAGGTTTTTGACCACCACCGTCAGTTCATAATCTCCAAAGCCGAAGTTGCTGTACACGATCTCTGGCGAATAGGAAGACTCGGTAAGCGTATTGCCTCCACCCTTCAGCGTATAGCAGAACAGCAGCTTGTCGTTATCGTAGTTGGGGAACGACACTCTGAGCCGAATGTTACCCCATGCCTTCACCTTGCCATCGCTGACCACAGGCAGCTGATGCGCCACATTATCACGGTCCTTTGTCGTCACCTCGCTGAATGAAGCCTGATAGCAGGCGGGCTTCTTTCCCATTTCAGCACCTGTGCCCAAATATCTGCCTATACCATCGTTGAGGAAGAAATAGGTGGCACGACCCGAAGCATACATCGAATGTCCATAGATGTTGCACTCCTGCCCAAACGAAGAGTTGGAGATAAAGAACACCGGCAGGTTCTCCTTACTGCCCGACTGCATGAGCCAATAGCCATCGCTATTGAGCAACCAGAAGGTTTTCTTATCAAGGAAGGCAGACGATATGATGCCCATGTCGCTCAACCTGCCGCAACCATAATAGGGCAATATCTGCTTGCGTATATCATCGTAAGTAAAGAGACGGCCACCATACGAAAAGACCACACGCCCCATAATGGTCATCACATGGAATGCATCACCCTTGCTATTGGGCAGCGAAGAATAGAAGTTCACCCTTTCGAATCGCCTCATATCTCTGGAAAGTTCCAGTCGATAGAGACCTTTGCTCATGTGGGCTGCCCAGATGACACCCTGGTTGTCTATTTCTATCTCTCTGATAGGAGCACCGAAGCCTTTCACCGTCCAACCATAGCGCCATTTGTCGCCATCGCGTAAATAAATGCGGAAACTGTTGTAGGAAGACTCTATCAATGCATGCTGACCATAATGCTGATACTCACGCATCATAGTACTGCCCTGATTGTCGTTTAAAAGGTCGAAAGACTGATTGCCCACAAGGGCCTTTGTGCCTAAATTGTTGCCGGCAAACACTTGGTTGTCAAACTGAGATACATACCAGTTTTGTCCTTCGCAGCCATTCACTGGAACTATATTGTGTCCCTTCATGTCATATCGCCACACCGACTGGTTGGTGGCAATATACATATCACTTCCCAATGTAGTCACATCGTAAACCATACCGATGCCCTCGAGTCTCATCACCGAAAGGGGCAAACCCGTATGGATAAGGGCGATGCCATTGTCCAAGGCTGCCCATAAGTTGCCCGTTCTGTCCACCAGGAGGTTGAGCACGGTATTGTTTCCCAGTCCGTTAGCCTTGCTGTAGTGCCACAACACCTTATTGGTATTGAGGTCGATGGCAAAGATTCCACTCTTGATGGTTCCCACCACCAAGGTATGCTTATTGAGCATGACAGTACGGTTGATCAAGGCTTGTCGGAGCAAAGCATCGACATCAGTACGAACAGGCTTCACCTGCTGTCCGTCGTATAGGAAGAGTCCATTCTGGTTGGTGGCCAACAAGAAAAGACTCTTGCCCAACTGGTGCAAGCCCATCACATGATCGTTGCCATAGTCTCTACGATGTAGAATGGGGGGGGTAATACGTCTTGCTGACCCGGCACAATCCGTCGGAAATCAATTGAGCATAGAGCTGACCGCCTGTTTGGAAAAACCAGAGCGGCAGATGCTCCTTTATATAATAAGGTGTAACTTTCTTGCCATCGTAAACGAAATAAGAGCAGAATGACTGGAAATAAATATGCCCATCAGCACCCTTCACGATATTCCATATCTCGTCATTATGCGACTGATATTTTTTGGGCCAAAGAGAATGATACACCATCTTACCCCATTCATCACGCACAAAATAACCGAAGTCGGTATAAGAGCCGACATAGATACGGTCGCCATCAGCAAGAATTGATCGCACCAATCCCTTGCTGGGCAAGGCTATGGTGCGCCACGAATAGCCATCATAACTGAGCACACCATTATTGTTGGCAAAGTACATAATGCCCCTATCATCCTGCGTACAGCACCAGTTCTGCATGCCATAATGATAAGTGAACGAGTTATAGTATGAGATAATAGGCATAAAAATCTGTGCCTTTGTCATCATTGGACATAGACAAAAGATTAACATGACAAGCCATAAAAACTGCTTTTTCATTCTTTGATTTAGATGGGTTTGTGGTTATGTATTTGCAAAATTAATAAATTTATACCATCTACCAAAGAAAAAAGGCAAAATTTTGTCGTTTTCCTATCTTTCTCTTTTCCAAACATTTAGAAATTGGCATCGTAGTAAAATCGTAGTGCCAAGAAAGCGCATCGTAGTTATATCGTGGCAACAAATTTGCCCAAACCTTTAAAAAGTATTTACTTTGCACAGCAGTTTTGAATTAACAATTATCTTAAAACAAAAAAACATGAAAAAGAACCTATTATTATTCATTTGCGCTTTTGTAGCCCAGTTGGCATTTGCCCAAGCTCAGGCTGTCAAAGGTACTGTCTTGGATAGTTCTGGCGAACCAGTCATTGGCGCCACTGTCAAAGTACTCGGTACAAAGCAAGCTACCGTTACGGACATAGACGGTAACTTCACCATCCAGGAAGTTAATCCTAACGCATCTATCAACATTTCTTATGTGGGTATGCAGCCTGTTACCCTCAAGGCTTCAGGCAACCTCAATGTCACATTGAAGGATGATTTCCAGAACCTCAACGACGTAGTTGTCATCGGTTACGGCTCTGCTAAGGCTAAGGACCTCACCTCTCCTATCACCGTGGTTAAGGCAGCCGACATCCAGTCTGTTCCTTCCGCATCACCTATGACAGCCCTTCAGGGTAAGGTGGCAGGTGTGAACGTGGTTAGTTCAGGTGCACCTGGTAGCGCACCTACCGTACGCATTCGCGGTGCTGGCTCTTTCAAAAACTCTTCACCTCTTTATGTAGTAGATGGTATGTTCTACGATGACATCACCTTCCTCAACAACGACGACATTCAGGACTTCACCATTCTTAAGGACGCTTCGGCTGCTGCCATCTATGGTGTGCGTGCAGCAAATGGCGTGGTGCTTATCACTACAAAGAAGGGTGCTAAGAATCAGAAAGCACAGATTACATACGACGGCTATGTAGGTTTCCAGAAAGCCTCCAACGTATTGGAACTGTGTAACGCTAAGGAATATGCTACTATGATGCTTGAAGGTAACTACGATGCTTATGTTTCTCATTTCAAGAAGAGTATCGACAACTATGGTGGTAGCTATTCAGATCCAGATTTCCACAACTGGACTTACAACACCGACAACGATTGGTATGATCAGATGCTTCGCACAGCCCTCATCACCAACCACAGCCTAAGCATTGCCGGCGGTTCAGACAAAACCACTTATTCTTTGGGTGGCAGTTACCTCTACCAAGATGGTATCATGGATGTTGACAACAACTATAAGCGCCTCAACTTCCGTGCTGCTGTAGACTATAACGCAACCAACTGGTTGAAGGTGGGCTTCAATGGTGTATTCAGTCAGTCAGAGCAGCAAGTGCCAAACAATGCCGCTTGGCAGAAGGCATTTAACTGTCCTCCTATTGTGGCTCTGTATGATAAAAACAATGACAAGGCCTTCCCGAACAAGTATGGTTCACCCGACGTATTAGGCTACTCTTCCAACTTCTACAACCCAATTGCTTTTGCTGAGTATTACGACTCTAAGAACGAAAGCTATCAGGCACTGACCAATTTCTATGCACAGATAGACTTTATTCCTAACAAGTTGAACCTGCGCAGTAACTATTCTTACAGTTTCCTCTCAACACAAGGTCGCGAGTTTACACCTGCTTACTATGTGAGCAGTTGGCAACAATCGACAACTACCAAGCTAAAAAAGAGTGAGAACAAATATTACAACCGCATCTGGGATAATACATTGACTTACAACGATCAGTTTGGCAAGCACAAGGTAGGTGCCATGGCTGGTATGTCCATGCGTGAGGAACAATGGCGTAATCTCAATGGTTCTGCCAGCAACGTACCCGATGGCGAGGATGAATACTGGTACATCAAGAACGGTGACGCTACTGGAGCCACAGTAGGCGACGACGGCTATTGCTACCGCGGTCTGTCTTACTTCACACGTCTCAACTACAACTACGATGACAAGTATATGCTCGTCTTCACCATGCGTGCTGACGGTTCTTCAAAATATCAGGAGAAATGGGGTTACTTCCCATCAATCGGTGGAGCCTGGGTTATCTCACAGGAAAACTTCCTGAAAGACCAGAAATGGCTCGACATGCTGAAACTTCGTGCAAGCTGGGGTAAGCTTGGTAACGACCACATCGCAGCTTCTGATGGTTTCAACTCTATAAGCACAGGTAACAAATTCTCTGGTGTATTTGGTAACACCACTATTCCTGGTTATGAGAACTCAAACTACTTCAGTTGGCTGAAGTGGGAGGTTGTAGAGGAGTGGAATGCTGGTTTCAACCTCATTGCTCTCGACAATCGTTTGAACGTTGATATCGACTATTTCCACCGTATGACCAACAATGCTGTGATTTCTCCATTGTTGCCTTTCAGCACACAGACATTGGCTGGCAACTATGGTAAGATTTTGAACCAAGGCTTTGATATCACTCTCAACTGGAACGACAGAATCGGCAAGGACCTCAAATATCGTGTTGGTGTCAATATGTCAACTCTTCGCAACCGCGTAAAGGAGCTTAGTGGTCATAGTATCATCAGAGGCGGAAAGACCGTGAATATCGTAGGCAAGGAGATGAATTCATTCTACGGATTCAAGATGATTGGCGTTTACCAGACACAGGAAGAGGTTGATGCTGACCCTATAGGCAAAGCCAATGGTTGCCAACCTGGTGATTTAAAGTATGCAGACCTGAACCATGATGGTGTGCTCGATGGTAATGACCGAACCACATTGGGTTCATATATTCCAAACTTCACTTATGGTATCAACCTTGGATTAGAGTGGAAGAACTTCGATTTCGAATTGACAACTTACGGACAGTCTGGCGCACAGATGTTCAACCGCAAGCGTGCTCTACGTTATGCTTCACAGAACTACAACTTTGATAAGGATCAGTATGACAAACGTTGGACAGGTCCAGGCTCTACCAACTCTGCCCCATCTGCTGCGGCACTGCTTCGCACATGGAACGTGAGCGACCAGAAGTACAGTTCTTACTTTGTTGAGAGCGCTGACTACTTCCGCATCCAGAACATTACATTGGGTTACACCTTCAAGAACTTGAAGTTCGGAACATACACATTGCCATCTGTCCGTCTCAGCATGACGGCCGATCGTCCATTCACTACATTCAAGGCAAACACCTTCTCACCAGAATTGACCGATCCAGAGGGATGGGATACCGAAGTATATCCTCTGACTTCTACCTACACGTTCAACGTGAAAATCAATTTCTAAAGATCAACCTCAATTAAAATTTGCTACATTATGAAAATTATCAAAAATACAATCATATTAGCGGCAGCTGCCCTCATGATGGGCGCAGTTTCGTCATGCAGCGACTATCTTGACAAGACGCCGGAAGGCAAGGTGCCTGACACACAGGTCGACTATGCCAACTTAGACAATATGTATCAGCCCGTATCTGGTATGTATGCCCGCTTCCGTAAAAGTGCTCTGCACTGGGTAATATGGGAGATTACAACCATTCGTGATCAGGATGTGTTCAGCGGCCAGTGGAACGGTAGCGACTATTACAACTTATCAGAGTATAAGTATAACGACTCATTCTGGGGCTTCAACGAAATATGGATGCAGTATTATAACATCATCAAGAACGCCAACTCAGCCATTGAGGCTCTTGAGGGCTATGCTCAGCACTGCACCACAGAAGCTCAACAAAAGGCCAACCGTGCCTATATTGGTGAGGTAAAGTTCATGCGTGCTTACGCTTACTTCCGCCTCATTCAAGCATTCGGAACTTGCACTATTCTTCGTGATAACAACCAGAGCGATCTGAGACGTTCTACCACAGAGGCTGTTTATAAGTATGCTTTGGAGGATTTGCAATATGGCATGGACAACATGCCTCGCATCCGTCCTAACCAAAGCGAGCACAAGGGTGCTGTAACTGCATTCACTGCTGCCACATTAGCTGCTAAAATTTATCTCAACCAGGGCAACTACCCAAAGGTAGAAGAACTAACCGATGATATCATTCAGCATGGCAACTTCGAACTTTATCCAGACTACTATCAGTTGTGGAAAATTCCTGGAAAACTATGTGACGAATCTATTTTCGAAAGCCAGTGTACAGACTTCGGCAACGGCTCAGGCGAGTTGATAGACCCCGACCAATGGTTTGGTTGTCAAGGTCCAAACAACTCAGGCAGCAACATCTCAGGATGGGGCGACTGCGGTATCTTGAAATCGTTCCGTGACTGGGCTTATGGCCGTGGCGAGACCATTCGTGCAACCACATCGTTCTTATTGGCTGGCTCAACCACCCCCGATGGTGACTACATCAAGCCTCAGGACAACCCTACAAAGACCGATTGCTGGAACGGCAAGGCTTATACACCAACCACTCAGCTCACTCCTGGACGTACAAAGTATGGCACAAACAACAACATCCGAGTACTTCGCTATGCAGATGTCCTGCTGATGAATGCAGAAGCAAAGGTTAAACTTGGTAAGAATGGAGATGGTCCTTTCAATGAAGTTCGCCGTCGTGCTCACATGCCTGAGCTTACTAATGTTACCTTCGACCAGATTATTGACGAGCGCCGCATGGAGCTCTGCTGCGAATGGGGTGAGCGTTACAACGACCTCGTACGCACAGGCAAGGCTGCCACTGAACTTGTAGGTTGGTCTAAGGAGAAGGCTCTTATCCCACTACCTTTCAATCAGGTAACAGCAACTCCTGACCTTCTGAAGGATCCTATCGACGAATAACGAGAAAACGTCATTCATATTGAATAATTCATAAGCTCTATTTCGATTTCATGAGCCAGTCCTTCGTTACAGAAGGCTGGTTCATGAATCTTCCGACAACTCATTATCACTATTCACTACTCACTTTTCATATACTCTATACACACTACTATGCATATCTTCAGAAAAACTCTCTTCCTACTTTCTCTCTTTGTTGCAGGCTTTACATCGCAAGCCAAAGCACAAATCAGCGTCATGTCGTTCAACATACGTTTGGACGCCTCGGTAGACAATGAAAACCGTTGGGACAACCGTAAAGGCGAGGTGGCAAAGATGCTCACCTATTATCAGCCCGACCTCTTGGGCATGCAGGAAGTATGCCCCAACCAGATGGCAGACCTCAAGGCTGCTCTCAATGGCATATATGAGGGCATCGGTGTAGGACGAGATGACGGAAAACATCAGGGCGAACACAGCCCAATCTTCTATAACAAGCACAAATTCAGTATGGTAAAGCATGGCGACTTTGCCTTGAGCGAGACACCAGAACAGTTCGGAAAGAAGGGCTGGGACGCTTCTTACAACCGTGTTTGTACCTGGGCGATACTGAAAGACAAAAAAACCGGCAAGCAGGTGGTATACTTCAACACCCACCTCGACAACGATGGTAAGATAGCACGCAAGGAAGGCATCAAGCTCATCCTTTCCAAGATGAAGAAAGTGGCTAAGAACATGCCTGCCATCATCACCGGCGACTTTAACTGTACCGATGAGGAAGAACCTTCGGCCATACTGAGAGCCAACAAAATGGAAAATGCCCGTAACAAGGCTGCCATCGTTTATGGTCCAGACTGGACATGGCACGATTACGGCAGACTGCCTCTCAACGAGCGAAGCATTATCGACCATATCTTTATCAGCAACCAGCTGAAAGCTACTCGCTATAGAGTCATCGGCGATAAGCCCGACAAGGTTTATCTGTCCGACCACAATGCAGTATTCGTAAACTTAGACTACACCAAATGAACATTACCAAGCTATCATTCGCCACATGGATGCTGGTAATAGCCGCTCCATGTTTCGCCAGCCAGGACTCTGTCAAGGTTGTCAAGGGACAAGTGAGCGACTATTACATCCCTGTGGTTAACGAATATGAGCTTACAGGCATAGTTACCGACGAGCATGACCAGCCCTTAGAGAGACCCTCCTCATTTGCCAACGATGAGGAAATGCTCGACTACATTGAGAAGACCCACCTTAATTATATGTGGGAAGGAGCCAACCCCAACTCCGGACTGGCACCCGAGCGCATTCACCTCGATGGTATCTATCCACAGAACGACAAGCATGTGGTGACTACCGGAGGAAGCGGATTTGGCATAGCCGGCCTGCTGGCAGGTATAGACAGAGGTTACATCAGCCGCACCGAGGGTGTGCAGCGCCTTACCAAGATAGTAGATTTCTTAGGAAAAGCCGACCGATTCCATGGTGTTTGGTCGCACTGGATAGACGGCAATACAGGAAAGACCGTTCCTTTCGGACAGAAAGATGATGGTGGCGACCTCGTAGAAAGTTCGTTCCTCATGGCAAGTCTGCTGTGCGTACGCCAGTATTTCGAGAATGGCAACGAACAGGAGAAACTCTTAGCAAGCAATATTGACAAGCTGTGGAAAGAGATGGAGTTCGACTGGTACCGCCGTGGCGGACAGGACGTGCTGTACTGGCACTGGTCGCCCAACTATGGATGGGATATGAACTTCCCACTCGAAGGTTACAACGAATGCCTCATCACCTATATCTTGGGAGCTTCCTCACCCACCCATTCTATCCCGGCAGAATGCTATCACAAGGGATGGGCAAGGAGCGGAGGCATCAAGAGCAATGCCAAGCCCTACGGCTATCCTCTCGAACTGAAACACAATGGCGCCGAACAGACTGGTGGTCCGCTGTTCTGGGCTCAGTATTCCTATATCTGCCTCAACCCCAAGAACCTGAGCGACACGTATGCCAACTACTGGAATGTGGTAAGAAACCATGCCCTCAGCGACTACGAATACTGCGTGCGAAACCCGAAGGGATACAAAGGCTACGGCAAAGACTGTTGGGGACTGACAGCAAGCTATTCGGTAAACGGATATTCTGCTCATTCACCCAACAACGACTTAGGTGTCATCACACCTACCGCAGCCCTGTCGTCATTCCCATATACTCCTACTGAGTCGATGGCTGCCTTGAAATACTTTTGGAACAAGGGCAACTGGATTTGGGGCAAATATGGCTTCTACGATGCCTTCTCGGAGACTGCCCACTGGACAGTACCCCGCTATCTTGCCATAGACCAGCTGACCATCACCCCTATGATAGAGAATCATCGCTCGGGACTGCTCTGGCGACTCTTCATGAGCTGCCCTGAGATACAACAGGGACTCGAGAAACTCGGATTCAAGAACAATTAAACAGACTTAGACATATGAAGACAAAAAACATTCTTGCAGCATTTACCCTGCTGGCAGCAAGCCTCTGCCCCACCATGGCACAGGCCCAAAGCGATGAGGCTAAGATGAACACCTTCATCGATAACCTGATGAATAAAATGACGCTGAAAGAAAAACTCGGTCAGTTGAACCTTCCTGTTACAGGTGATATCGTTACCGGCCAGGCAAAAAGCAGCGACGTGGCAAGCAAAATCAAGCGTGGCGAAGTAGGCGGACTCTTCAACCTGAAAGGTGTTGAGAAAATCAAAGAAGTACAGAAGATTGCCGTAGAACAGAGCCGCCTGCACATTCCACTGCTCTTCGGTATGGACGTGATACATGGTTACGAGACCGTATTTCCTATCCCCTTCTCGCTCTCATGCTCATGGGATATGGAAGCCATCAAGCGTACTGCACAGATAGCCGCACAAGAATGTTCGGCAGATGGTATCAACTGGACTTTCAGTCCTATGCTCGATATTTGTAGAGACCCACGATGGGGACGTATGGCAGAAGGAAACGGTGAAGACCCATACCTCGGCTCTTGTATCGCAAAAGCCATGGTGGAGGGTTATCAGGGACAGAATCTGGCAGCTCCCAACACCGTGATGGCTTGCGTGAAGCACTTTGCACTCTATGGCGGTGCAGAAGCAGGACGCGACTACAACACCGTAGACATGAGCCACTGGCGTATGTTCAATTACTATATGCCTCCCTACAAGGCTGCTGTTGACGCCGGCGCTCTGAGCGTGATGACCTCATTCAATGTGGTGGACGGCGTTCCCGCAACAGGCAACAAATGGTTGCTTACCGATGTGCTGCGCAAGATGTGGGGCTTCAAGGGAATGGTGGTAACCGACTATACTGCCATCCAGGAAATGACAGCCCACGGACTGGGCGACCTGCAGCAGGTTTCAGCCATGGCACTCAATGCAGGTACCGATATGGACATGGTGGCTGACGGATTCTTAGGCACTATAGAGAAGTCTATCAACGAGGGCAAGGTTACGATGGAAACCGTCAATACAGCATGCCGTCGCATCCTGGAAGCCAAATACAAGTTGGGACTCTTCGACGACCCATACAAATACTGCAACGTGAAACGCGCCAAGAAGGAAATCTACACTCCACAGAACAGAGCCTTCTCACGCGAGATAGCTGCCAAGACTTTCGTACTGCTCAAGAACGAAGGCAATCTGTTGCCTTTGCAGCGCAAGGGTAAGATTGCCCTTATAGGTCCGTTGGCAGACAATTCCAAGAACATGTCGGGTACATGGAGCGTTGTGGCCCGTCTCAATGACAACAAGACCATCCTCGGTTCTATGAAGAAGGCACTGGAAGGAAAGGCAGAGGTTCTCTATGCCAAGGGCTCCAACCTGATGTATGATGCCAAGCGCGAAGCTGATGCCACCATGTTTGGCAGAGAGATGCGCGACAGCCGAAGCAACGAGGAAATGCTGAAGGAAGCACTCGACGTGGCTCAGCAAGCCGACATCATCGTTGCTGCTGTAGGCGAGTCGTCAGAGATGAGTGGCGAATGCAGCAGCCGCACCAATCTCGAGATGCCTGACGCACAGAAAGACTTGCTCATAGCCCTGAAGAAGACGGGCAAACCTATCGTACTCGTCAACTTCTCGGGCCGTGCCACCGTCATGACATGGGAACAGGAGAATTTCCCAGCCATCCTCAACGTTTGGTTTGGTGGTTGCGAATCGGGCGATGCCATCTGTGACGTTCTCTTCGGTGACAAGGTGCCAAGTGGAAAACTGACTGCCACCATGCCTAAGAGTGTAGGTCAGATACCTCTCTACTACAACCATCTGAATACGGGACGGCCACTGAAAGAGGGTAAATGGTTCACTAAGTTTACCAGCAACTACCTCGATATAGACAACGACCCACTGTACCCATTCGGTTATGGTCTGTCGTACACCACCTTCAAATATGGCAAGCCTACGCTCTCAAGCAACACAATGACCAACAACGAGACGATCAGTGTAAGCGTAGACATCACCAATACGGGAAATTATGATGCTGACGAAATAGCTCAAATGTACATACGCGACTTAGCTGCCAGCGTTTCTCGCCCTGTGAAGGAGCTGAAAGGCTTCGAACGCATCTCTATCAAGAAGGGAGAGACCAAGACCGTCACCTTCACCATCACCCCTGAAGACCTGAAGTTCTACAACCAGGAGTTGGAATACAAGAACGAGCCTGGCGAGTTCGAGGTAATGGTAGGTCCTAACAGCAAGGATGTACAGACCCTCACCTTCACATTGAAATAACGACTTATACGACGGAATATGAAAAATATCTGGCTTATATTGACATTCCTCTTGGCATGGGCTTTTCCAAAGGTCCATGCCGAGAATACGGTAAAGATTCTCGCCATAGGCAACAGCTTCTCGGAAGATGCCATTGAGCAAAACCTGCACGAGTTGGCTGATGCCGAAGGCATACAGACCATAGTGGCCAATCTATATATCCCCGGATGCTCGCTCGAAAGACACATGCAATGCGTAAAAGGCGACCTGAAGGCATATAGATACAGAAAGACAGGAATAGACGGCAAGATGGTGGAGACACCCAACAAGCAGGTGAGCGAAGCCTTGAGCGAGGAAGACTGGGACTATGTGAGCGTACAGCAGGCAAGCCATTTCTCTGGAGTCTACTACACATACCAGCCCTATCTCAACGAACTGATTGCCTATGTGAAACAAAAAGCACCCAAGGCTAAGATTATCTTCCATCAGACATGGGCTTACGCTCAAACTTCCAACCATGACGGCTTCCGCAAGTATGGCAACAGTCAGGCCACCATGTTCTCTTCCATCTTAGGCGCAGCCAAACAGGCTCTCAAGGATGCACCTATCGACATCTTGGTGCCGGCAGGAACAGCTATACAGAATGCCCGCACATCGAGCTTGGGCGACAACCTGAACCGTGACGGCTACCATCTGCAGTTGGTGTACGGAAGATACACTGCTGCCTGTACTTGGTTTGAGGCTATCTTCAAGAAGTCGGTTGTAGGAAACAGCTATGCACCCGAAGGAATAACACAGCAACAGAAGAGCATCGCACAGAAAGCTGCCCATGCTGCCGTAAAACATCCTTTCGTGATTACGCAGATCAAGTAAGAGAGGAAAAGGCGAACAGCAACCTAAGTTTGTAGGTTTTTAACAAGATATCCATCGTAACAAAAAAACGTCCCGACGCAAGGAAATCCTGCATCGGGACGTTTTGTTTATTTTTCAGACTTCGCACCTCGTAAGGATAAAAGCGTTTATAAAAAAGAGATAGCGCTCTTAATACTCTGTCTTCTCGGTACTTTCTTCCCACATACGGAAAGCACCCAAAGCCTCATCGCGCATCAAGGCAATCATCGGCTTATGGCGGTCTGCTATCTTGCGGTCGATCTCCTCGTAGATAAACTCATCATCGAAACCAATCTTCGCTGCATCCTGACGATTGTTGGCATAATAGATACGGTCGAGATGCGCCCAGTAGATAGCGCCAAGACACATGGGGCAAGGCTCGCAGGAAGTATAAATCTCACAACCCTTCAAATCGAAAGTGTGCAAGGCACGGGTAGCCATACGGATGGCATTCACTTCGGCATGAGCCGTAGGGTCTTGGTCTATGGTAACACTATTGGAGGCCTCAGCCACGATAACACCATCCTTGGCAATGACGGCTCCGAAAGGACCACCACCATGGCGCACGCTGTTCTCTGACAGAAGGATAGCTCTTTGCATCAGTTGTTCTTTTGTCATGTTGTTCGAGTTATTAGTTATACATTCTCATCCCATTTTTTTAATCGGGGTTACAAATATACAACTTTTTTAAAGAATAAACCACATCTTAGGAGTATAAATATAAGGGAGTTCTGACTTTTTCACAAGTTTTATACCTGTTTGATGCTTAGGCAAATGCGTAAAAGAGACAAAAGTCCGCACTTTTATGAAATTTCATCGAAAATATTTGGCGATTCAGAAATAAAGTCCTATCTTTGCAAACAGATATAGGTACGAAAATAAAAAATAGAGAATATAAGATTGGGGATTCCGATGCTATACAGGCACCGGGATTCTTTATTTTTTACCCCATCTCTAAGAACACATTATTAATAATAATAAACAATAAGAAAAATTATGGCTTACATGTCACAAGAAGGTTACGACAATCTCGTAGCTGAACTAAAACAGCTCGTTTCTGTGGAGCGCCCTAAGGCATCAGCCGCAATTGCTGAGGCAAGAGACAAGGGTGACCTGAGCGAGAACTCAGAGTATGATGCTGCCAAGGAGGCACAGGCTCATTTGGAAGACAAGATCAACCGCATCAAGCTCACCATTGCCGAGGCTAAGATCATCGACACCAAGCAGCTCAGCACCGACTGTGTGCAGATCATGTCGAAGGTGGAGATGACCAATATGGCCAACAAGGCAAAGATGAATTATACCATCGTGAGCGAGAGCGAGGCCAACCTGAAGGAGGGCAAGATTTCTATCAAGACTCCTATCGCACAGGGCTTGCTCAACAAGAAGGTGGGCGAGATCGTGGAAATCAAGATTCCACGCGGCACTATCAAACTGCGCATCGACAAAATTTCATTCGAGTAAAAATAAGGAACTATCATAAGGGCTGACAAACCCCTATGGCAGTTCCTTTTTTATGATATGTAAGCCAAACAAATATATACAGAGAATGAGAGATGTCGGTGTGTGGCACGACACATGCTTTGCAACGACAGATTTTGATTAACAATAAAAACGAAACAGACTATGGCAAGTATTTTCTCAAAGATTGCTGCCGGTGAAATCCCCAGCTACAAGTGTGCAGAAAGCGACAAGTTTTATGCGTTCCTCGATATTAGCCCTATCGGTAAAGGTCACACATTGGTGATTCCAAGAAAGGAAGTTGACTATATCTTCGACATGGAAGACCAGGACCTGGCCGAATTTGAAGTCTTCGCCAAGAAAGTGGCTAAGGCCATCAAGGCTGCCTTCCCCTGCAAGAAAGTGGCACAGGTGGTTCTCGGTCTCGAGGTGCCTCACGCCCATATCCACCTCATCCCTATGAACAGCGAGGCTGATGTGAACTTCCGCAAGGAACATCTCAAGCTATCAGAAGAGGAGTTCAAGGAAATCGCGAATAAGATATACGAAGCATTCAAAAAACTATAATTCTTCTCTTCGATAACTTAGGAAGAGTGGCTACTCAAGGGAAAAGGGAAGTGAAGATGCGTCTTCACTTCCCTTTCTGTTATCATGTTATCGAATGGATGAGAGTTATATAAACTCATCTCCTTTCTTAATTTGTACCTCGTTGACATACTTGCGCACCAACGCAGAGGAGTCTTCTTTGCGACAAACCAACAGCACATTGTCTTTCTCTGCCACAATAAAGCCATCAAGGCCATTCAATACAGCTAATTTACCCTTCGGCAGTTTGACAATATTGTTGTGACAATCCTCCGTCAGCACGTCGCTGTCTATCACCACATTGTCGTTCTCCCCTTTCTTCATTGCCTCGTAGATGCTGTGCCACGTGCCCAAGTCAGCCCAGCCAAAGTCGCACTTCATCACATAGACGTCATTCGACTTCTCCAAGATGGCGTAGTCGATTGAGATATTGGGATAGGAAGGGAAGTTCTCCTTCATATAGGCATTCTCGGTCTCCACACTAAAGACGGGATACTTCTCGTCGTAACCTCGAAGCACAGATGGCAAAAGATGGCCAAAGTTGTTGTAGAGATGTTTCACATTGAAGAGGAACAGGCTGGTGTTCCAATAGAACTCGCCACTGTCTACGAAAATCTTGGCAAAGTCGCGCTCAGGCTTCTCGGTAAACGACTGTACCTTATAGAGGCCTTCACCCACAGAATCGCCCAACTGGATGTATCCATAGCCAGGCTCAGGACGGGTAGGTTTCACACCCATGGAGAGGAAGCAACTGTTGTCGGCAACAAAGTGCAGTCCCTCCAACATATCCTTGCAGAACGCCTCCTCGTTGAACACAGCCTGATCGGATGGCGTAGCCACGATGCAAGCCTCAGGATTCTGCATGGCTATGCGATGCGCAGCCCATGCTACACTCGGAGCTGTATTGCGATGAATGGGTTCCGACAAGATGTGCTCGGAGGAAACATCGGGCAGCTGCTGCCTTACAAATTCCACATACTCCTCGTTGGTATTGATATAGATATGGTCGGCTGGCACAATCCTTGCCATCCTGTCATAAGTTTGCTGCAACTGAGTACGTCCCACACCGAAGAAATCAAGAAACTGTTTGGGATAAGCATTGCGGCTGCTGGGCCACAGTCTTCTACCCTTTCCTCCGGCGAGTATGATACAATAATTGTTATGATCGTTTTTTGTCATTTGGCAGACTATATAATGATATTGTTTTAATTCACGTGTAAAATTAGGAAATATCTATGAACCTACCAAGTTTTTTTCCACAATTTAAGACAGAAGTGGCAAAATAAAACAATTATTTAGCCTTTCGTATAAGAAAAATCATCTTTTCAGAAACTTTTCTGCAAAAAAGTTTGTCAGTTCAAAAATTATTAGTACCTTTGCAACCGCAAAAGCCCAGATGGCGGAATCGGTAGACGCGCTGGTCTCAAACACCAGTGGAGCAATCCATCCCGGTTCGATCCCGGGTCTGGGTACTGAATTAAATTATTAAACGCTTGTAAGCCAATCGCTTGCAAGCGTTTTTTGCTTTTTAAGGTGTACTAAAAGTGTACTTATTCTTACTGCCAGTACGATAAATTGAGAGAGAATATTATCTCACCATTATCTTAATGCCATCTACGATATAGAGGCCAGGACGAAGGGCGACAGTCTGCTCCTGACCTGCCGTCAGGCGAACTTCTGCCATCTTCTGTCCACTGATGTGATATACGCCCACTCGCTTGTCGGCATCTGTCTTGATAACCACAGCTCCCTTTTCGCCTCGTACATAAGTTCCGGCATCTGTCTTCACTGAAGATATGGAAGATGGTACGCCAGTAACATAGGCTATCAGGGCATTGCCCTTGATCCATTTCTGACCACTACCTGTAACTATATCATAATAGTGTCTACCTATGGTACAATTAGCAAATTCCGAATATTGTTTTGTTGTAAAATCATATGAATTGAAATATACAAGAATAGAATGACTGCCCACCTCATCTGGAGTGACAGTATATTCCACATAGGTAATTGCTCCATTACCTGCAGCTCTTGCCCTATCAGGCTCTACCCAACCTTTATTGGTTTCGGCATTATATGGCACGAAGCAATAATCCAAATAGCCAGGTCCACCTGTATTCTTTACGCCAAACCTTACCACGAGTTTATCGTCTTCAACCAATGGCAATTTACATTTTGCTCTGTAACATATTCCTTCACCAAACTTACCTGGAGTAGCATTACATTCTGAAGAAACGACTGTGAAATTAGGAGCCGCTGCAGTAGTCAACGTGAAACGCTGACCATTTACGATGGCTGCTTCCTTGTTGGCTACATCCGTTATCCACAGATACTGTTGAGACGAAGAGGTTTCCGGTAACTCTATCTGTCGTGTCACCGAACCGCGAGCTGGTATGGTGATATACAAGTCGAAATCTTTCGAACTGGGCTTGGTGCTGGTCGTATTGGTGTAGATATTCACCAAACCATTGAACTCCATATCCATACTGTTGGTAAATGTTACCGTCAGCGGATTGGTCATACCAGTGTAAAGACCATCTTCGGCTGTTACCGTTGCTGCCAAAGGAGTAGTAACCGGAGTCAGCTTCGTGGCATCAACATTGATGATAAAAGGCTGGTTGTTAGAGAATGAACAAATATGCCAATTCTTCGTATCTGAACTATAGATAGGATAAATCACATTGATACCCCGAGGGAAAGGATAGTTGATGGTAAGTTTTGGATTATGACCATAAGTACCATAAGTACCTCCATCAGGCTTAACTGCAGGCAATTTCCACAGACCATTATAGTCAGACACACGGGCTATGGTTCCGTTTGCCATCTTTATACCATAGGCAAAATAACCGGAAAAAGCAGAAGTACTCTGGTTAGAAAAGCAGGTTGTGGCTTCTGCCTGGAAATTCTCTGAGACATGTGCACGGGTTGTCTTAGTCCAGGTAATACCACAATTGCCACTATAGTTGAGCGACATGATCTGCGGATATGAAGCAAGAGGCTCATCCACCTTGCCATTATCGGGAGCTATACCGATAATCATAGAGCAGTCTCGATTGTAGCCATCCACAGCAGAGCCTGAGCCTGCACCACCCTTCGTGGGTTGAAGAATCGTCAGGTCGAAGTAACCATCCTGATAGCCTCCCCATCCCCAGTTGATGTGATAAAGACCTTTTCCATCACTTCCATCGCATACAAACTCGTGACCACCATCCGAAGCCTGACCGCTATAAAGAATGGGGCGCTTTGCCTTCAGCTCATTATCGATCAGCGTCATCCATTGCTGCAAGGTAAAGACTGTACGGGTAAGGTCTTGCATCAAGTCGGCGTCATAGCCGAAATAAGTCGCCAAGATGATTGGTGTGACGTTTGCTCCCGATGAAGGACCATAGTCCATCTTTACCGCAGCACCACAATGGTACATCAATTTGGCAACAGCATCAGCTTGCGCAGAGTTGTAATCCGACTTTGAATAATCAGGCAACATATTGTCCCAGTCGTAGGTCGCACCAGAAGATATTTCTGGTATTTGAATTCCATAACTTTTAGCAGTATAAGCCTTAATAGTACTTTTCAGTTTCTTAGGATACTGATAATACATCATCACCTGCGCCATGGCTGTAGCCACACAGCCCGTAACGGCACGATTGGTACCATTGTAAGAGGGACACATATTATTATAAGGTGCCATCTGGTTCCACTTGATACCACCCAAGAGAGGAGCTACAGCAGCAGAGTTGGCCCGATCGGCACGCCACTGGCGAGCCTCAGCCAATCCTCCTGACACCTGAGCATCACCCGTGAGCAATGCCTCTACCGTTTCCTGATAAGCCTTCATAAAGCCCACATAGTTGGCTGGCAAATGGTCGGGGTCGTAAGTGCCCTGAGCAGAGTAGCCCACCACTTCCGGCATTCTGTCGTCACCCGACACAATGGTAAATCCCTTATCCTCGCCATTGGCAAAGACATAATAGCATGTGGCAGAAGGAGACACTGCAGAAGAAACCGACATGCGGGGAGCCGCCTTTGCTGAAGCCGTCACCTCGGCATCCATCTCTATGCCAAGCATGGCTGCCTGACGTTGAGCTATCGCCTTAGCCTGCTGATAGCTACGCGGACCGGCTATTGCCGAAACCGACAACAACAGCATCAATGACAATAAAAGTAATAAGTCCTTCTTCATAAAAATTCAATGATTTAGTTAGTGAATAGTTTTAAATTTCATCTTTTATTTGTGCCACAAATATAGCTTATTTTTCACAAACAAACAAGTATTAGAGCCTTAAAAAATGTTCAAGACAAGAAAATCATACCATTTGCTCCTTTTTTTACGTTTTGACACCTTTCTCAAAGCTGCTGTACCGTAGCTTCTTGACTCAACTTTCGCAAATGGGAATGTTTAGAGAAGTTACGTGGAAGTTAAACTGAACGGAGTGACAGCTCCTTTAACTCCCCTCATGCAAAACATGAAATACATATAAAAAAAATGAGTATAGATTTGGAAATATGAGATTTTATCCGTATTTTTGCAGCAATTAGACAAAACTATTTAATAACTCTATTAAAAACCCCATTTATTCATGAAGAAACTTTTTAGCTTGGTTTGCACCTGTTTGCTGGCAATGAGCATGCAGGCAGCCGAAACCGACAAGTATGACGCGCTCTATGAGAACCTTCCTTTCCAGATGGAGAAGGTGACACGTCCTCAGTTCCCTGCCAACGAGGTAAACCTGAAGGATTTCGGAGCCGTAGGTGATGGTTCTACCCTTTGCACCGAAGCTTTCAGCAAGGCTATCGAAGCCCTGAGCCAGAAAGGCGGAGGAAAGCTCATCGTGCCACAGGGCGTATGGTTTACAGGCCCCATTACATTGAAGAGCAACATCAACCTGCACATCGAGAAGGGCGGCATTATCCTTTTCTCACCCGATGATGCCCTCTATCCTTTCGTCAAGACTTCTTTCGAGGGTCTCGACACACGTCGTTGCCAGTCTCCTATCTCGGGCAACGGACTTACCAACGTGGCTATTACTGGTCAGGGAGCCATCGACGGTAATGGCGAGTACTGGCGCCCTCTGAAAAAGCAGAAGGTAACCGACGCTCAGTGGAAAGCCATCACTTCACGAGGTGGTGCCTACAAGCGCAAGGACTATTGGTTCCCGTCAGAAGGCGCTCTCAAGGCTGACAACAGCGCCAATATGAACGTGCCTGCAGAACCTACATCAGAAGAGGGATGGAACGAAATCAAGCGATTCCTCCGCCCTGTCATGGTAAGCTTGGTAAACTGCAAGAATGTTTGGCTCAATGGCGTTATCTTCCAGAACTCTCCTGCCTGGAACATCCATCCATTGATGTGCGAGAACGTGCTCATCGAAGATGTATTGGTACGCAACCCTGCGTATGCACAGAATGGTGACGGTCTTGACCTGGAGTCATGCAAGAACGCACTCATCGTCAATTCTACTTTCGATGTAGGCGACGACGGTATCTGTATCAAGAGCGGTAAAGATGCCGACGGAAGAAAGCGTGGCATTCCTTGCGAGAACGTCATCGTAGACGGATGTACAGTCTTCAAGGGTCATGGCGGATTCGTAGTAGGAAGCGAGATGAGCGGTGGTGTGAAGAACGTGATGGTTACCAACTGCCAGTTCCTCGGTACCGATGTAGGTCTGCGTTTCAAGAGCACACGTGGTCGTGGCGGCGTAGTAGAGAACATCTTCATCAAGAATATGTCTATGTTCGACATTCAGACCGACGTAATCACCTTCGACCTTTATTATGGAGGCAAGTCGGCTGTTGAGGTTCTCAACGATGGCGACGAGGCCAAGAACCAGAAGGTAGAGAAATTCAAGGTCGACGAGACTACTCCTTGCTTCCGCAACATCGACATCGACCATGTCATCTGCCGTACAGCCCGCCGTGCTGCTTACTTCAACGGTTTGCCCGAGATGCCTGTTCAGAACATCAGCATCAAGGACTTGGAGGTGAACAATGCCGAACAGGGCATCGTGATCAACCGTACTGAGAACGTGAAGCTCGAGAATATCAAGGTAACCGCAAAGACTCATACCTTCGATGCCAAGAACTCGAAGAACGTGAGTGTAAACAGCAAAACCTACAAGAAGATCGACGAAAAGGGCGTTACCCTCGATTTCTAAAGACTGCGAAGACTTGCCATATAGGACAAAAAGCCTATATGGAATACAAGACTTAATAACTCCCAAAAACATTTTGCGGTAAAAACACAGCAAACATTCTGATATTTTGCTGCGTTTTTACCGCAAATTTCGTATATCACTATTGAAAAAAAATCGTCAAACTACTACAAAATCTCCGTTCAAAGGCTTTGAACGGAGATTTATCAATAGACAAAAAACTTTCGAACCTGTACGGTTGGAAAGTCCCAAAACTTCTATAAGCAGCACGCCCTGAAAGGGCAGAAGCTCTTAGCCCAGGGCAACGCCCTGGGTATAATGGCAATCGGCAAGGCGCCCTGTAAGGGCAAAAGCTTTATAAATTGTTAGGAGTTTTAAAGCTTTTGCCCTTACAGGGCGATAGGCTATCATCCGTAATAACCCAGGGCGATGCCCTGGGCTAAGAGCTTCTGCCCCTTCAGGGCGTGTGGGGAAAAACTTGCGAAACTTCTACTTCTAATATAAAAGCCCGTCTGCTAATATAAAAGCCTGTCTGCAGGAAAAAGCCGACAGCAACCAACCATCGGCCTGTTTCATTAAAGACTGCGGTGGTACATCTTCCGGATTTCTTCGTTTATGAAATCTTGAAAACCAGGACTGTCGATAATCTCGATATGGCTGTACAGTCCCAAGACAAAACGGGCAATACCCAAGTAGCTTGCCACATCCATAGACAACAGCCAGTACTTGGGAGCTTTTCCTTCATTATTATCGGTTTCATCGGGCAATTCTACGATGAATTCGGCTGATTTGGGATATTCCTCAATCATCAGACTATATGCCAGACGGTCGAGTTTCAACCTGACAGGCAACCGCTCATCACCACTAAACATAAAGAGATCGGTAAACATCTGGCGATGCTTGGCCTCGTTGCCCCACTCCAGATCGAGCAGGATAACATTGCCCATACGCGACACCTTGAATGTCTTGTTCATCTTGGAACTAAGTTCATAGCAGCGCACATCATTATTGTTGTTCATCATAAGGAAAGGCTCCACCACCCGGTCGGTACAACTCTTGCTGTGAGGCGAGGAATAACCTTCTATCTTGACAAGCCGATGACGCTTGATGGCATCGTAGAGCACGCCGACATGATGGGCAGCCTGCTCGCGCAACTGAGGATTGGCAAGGATGTTGAGGTCATAGAAACGATCCAACTTGCGGCGCAGTCGCTCCACGATGGCATTATTGTCTTCCACCTTATTTAATATAGAGAGCATGGTGAGGGCTTCCTCCTCAGTGAAGTTGATGGTTTCGAAGAGATGCTTGAAGAATGGCGACTCCCTGTCAAGACTATATATCCTGCCATTCTTCTCCACCTTGAAGCCCCAGTCGCGGAAACTCTCCAAATAATAATACAGCATACGCCGCGAAATGCCCGCACGCTCGCAAAGAGTATCCACGTCATAACGATGGTTCTCGGTAAGGAGAAGCATCAGGTTCATTTCTTTTTCCAGTTTGTCGTGTCGCATAAAGCCTGAATGTGATAAGTTGATGAGTCGGCAAGAGGCTGAAGACTGCTTTTTATGTTAATAGAGTTTAACAGCCACTCACTTTTAACATAAGAACTCAGAAAGTGAACATATATTGCACAAAAGCCTCCTAATTTTGCCCTCAGAAACAAAGAAAGACCTGTAAAAGGGCTTTCATACAGTAAGAAAACTATAAAACTATAAAGAATTATGGAAAAGAATATCACATTGGGCACTTCAGCCGACATCAACTTCGTAGTAAACAGCATCAGCAACGGCAGCAAGAGCGTTGTGGACGGCAGTAAGAACCTGATAAGCAGTATCAAGAGTTTGCTGCAAAGCGGAAAGCAACCCATAGAATGGCTGCAAAGCTACTATTCCATCATCATGGAAAAGGAAGTGAGCATGAAGCAGACCCTCCTCCTCATCGCCACCCAGTTTACATTCGTACTGGGCATCCTGCCTGCCGACATCAATCTGGCATTAAGAGCCGCTTTCTTGGGCAGTTTCGCCTTCTGCCTGCATCTGTGCAAGAAGAGTTTTCAAGAGGAAATATAAATTGATTTCATTAACCGTCACTTAATCCTTGAACTCAAGTGAAAGCTCGCCCGAACCCAAGAGATTGTAGCTCATGCGGTGATAAGGCGTAACCCCATACTCCCTGATGGCTGCCCGGTGCTTCTTGGTGGGATAACCCTTGTTGCTCTTCCAGTCGTACTGAGGATATTCCTCGGCAAGGGCATCCATATAGTCGTCACGATAGGTCTTGGCCAGAATGCTTGCTGCAGCTATCGCCATATACTTGCCGTCGCCTTTCACTATCGTGGTGTGAGGCAGATCATGGTATGGCTTGAAACGATTGCCATCCACAATAATAGCCTCTGGACGAACCTTGAGCTGATCGAGTGCTTTGTGCATCGCCAAGATACTGGCATTGAGGATATTGATCTTATCTATCTCCTCGGGAGTAACGATTCCTACAGCCCATGCCACGGCATCACGCTCTATCTGCACGCGAAGAGCCTTGCGCCTCTTATCGGTAAGTTGCTTGCTGTCGTTGAGGTCTGCATTCTGATAACCAGGAGGCAGAATGACAGCAGCCGCATAGACACTGCCAGCCAGACAACCACGACCAGCCTCATCGCAGCCGGCCTCTATAAGGTCCTTATAATAATGACTTTCCAACATCTTCTGAATGGTATTTTACTGAATAATAAAAACTATTTGATGCAAAAGTAGTACAAATAACTGACTCCAACAAATCCTGATGGATTATTTTTTAGGATTACGTATGAAACTATAGGAAAGAAGGACGATGAAACCAGTATCTTTGCATAAGATAAGCGGCATCTCAGCATAACATTCAAGCAAGCTTGATGCTCTGCATTCGATTTGCATTATCTTTGCAGAAGATAAGCGGCATCTCAGCATAACATTCAAGCAAGCTTGATGCTCTGCATTCGATTTGCATTATCTTTGCAGAAAACTAATCCCAAATAAATATGAAACAAACGATTTGTATTCTTTTATCAGCTATCGCTATCTCGCTCGGCTGCTCAGCCAAGAAGCAGACGAGCACTTTCCCCGACGGCACACCTATCTCTTCATGGTTTGCCGACACCACTGGTGTGGAACTGAAGGACATGGGCAAGCCCTACATCATTACCGATTATGGAGTGGTAAATGACTCAACCATCATTCAGACCCAGAAAATTCAGGAAGTCATAGACCGTTGTCATGCCAATGGTGGCGGAGTCATCGTGGTGCCTGCAGGCACTTATCTTACAGGCTCACTATTCTTCAAACCAGGCTGCAACCTGTATTTGGAAGAGAACGCCACACTGAAAGGAAGCGATGCCATCACCCATTATCAGATAGTGAAGACTCGACTGGAAGGTCAGACCTTAGACTATTTTGCAGCACTCATCAATGCCGATCATCACGATGGTTTCACCATTGCAGGCAAGGGAACCCTCAACGGCAACGGACATAAATTCTACGATGAGTTCTGGCTGCGCCGAAAAGTCATCAAGAAGTGTACCAACTTGGAGGCTCTCCGCCCAAGACTGGTCTACATCTCCAACTCCAACGACGTGAAGGTAAGCGGCATCAGAATGGTGAACTCTGGTTTCTGGACCAACCATCTGTACAAGTGCAAGCGCGTGAAATACCTCAACCTGTATATCTACGCACCGACAAGCGGCTATCCTAAAGGTCCCAGCACCGACGCCATAGACATCGATGGATGCGAGGATATGCTGATAAGAGGCTGTTGGGTAAACGTGAACGATGACGGTGTGTGTCTGAAAGGCGGCAAGGGAACATTCGTAGACAAGGACAGCACCAATGCTCCCTGCCGCAACGTCATCGTAGAGAACTGCTATTTCAAGAAAGCCAGTGGAGGTGTCACCTTCGGAAGCGAGTGCTATGATGCCAAGAATGTGATTATAAGAGACTGCCAGTTCAACGGAACCAGCAACATTCTGCTCTTCAAGATGCGCCCAGACACACCACAGAGATACGAGGATGTACTGGCAGAAAACTGCACAGGAGTAGTTACCTTCGGCATCAGAACCCGTATTTGGACCCAGTTCTACGACAAGAAAGACAGAGACGACATGCCCCGTTCTGTCATCAACAACGTGAAGATGAAGAATATCAAGGTGAAGAGCACCAAACAGTTCTACACAATGATACCTTCAGAAAACTACGACTTGGGTAGTTTCTCATTCGAAAACATCGATGTCACCGACCCTGTAGGAATTATGGACACATCGGTATTGGGCAGTTGCAAGCTCAACAAAGTGAAACTAAATGGTAAAGCCATCAAGTAGTTTTTTTAGAAGAAGTTAAAGGAGTTAAGGAGTTAAAGGAGTTAAGACAACAGTCTATTTGGATAAGACGCAGGACATTAGTCCCTTACCTACAGAAATAGACGTTACCCACTAAGCATTTGTCTTAACTCCTTTAACTTCTTAACTCCTTTAACTCCTGAAAAAATCTCTTAAAGAAGCCCCCTAACTTCTATACTGCGATGGCGGCATACCAAACTGCTCCTTGAAGCACTTGCTGAAGTAGTACGGATTGTCGAAACCTACAGCATAAGCCACCTCCGACACATTCTTCTCGCCCTCCTTCAACAGTTCGGCGGCTTTTCTCAGTCGGATGACACGGATATACTCATTAGGTGTATAACCCGTAGTTCCCCTTACCTTTTTATAGAAGATGGTGCGTCCCAAGTGCAACAGTCCTGCCACCTTGTCGACAGAAAGATCTTGTTCGCCAAGGCGAGAATAGACGATACTGTCAAGACGCTTGACAAACAAGCTGTCCTGCTCGTTGCTGAGCATGGCAGAACGAATCTCCTGTGGCTCCTTGCCAAACTTCTGACGAAGTATCTCACGCTGGTTGAGCAACTGCAGAATGCGAGCCATGAGCAACTGCGGGCTGAACGGCTTGGTAATGTAAGCATCGGCTCCCGACTCTGTTCCTTCGAGCACATTCTCGTCAGTACTGAGGGCAGTGAGGAGAATGATGGGGATATGACTCGTCTCAAAACTGTTCTTTAGACGTTTAGTAAGCTCGAAGCCATTCATTCCAGGCATCATCACGTCGCTTACTATCAAGTCGACATCCAACTCCTTTGCCATGGCTATACCCGCCTTGCCATCCGAAGCCACCTTCAGGTCGAAACAGCTCTCCAGTTCAGAGAGCAGGAACTCACGTACATCGTTGTCGTCTTCTATCAGAAGAATGGTACGACGGTTGAGCGGAGCAGATGGTGCAGAAGGCACAGCATCAGTTGTTTTTTCTTCCTGCCCGTCCCGTTGCTTTGCCAAATCGGCCTTCAGGATAGGGCTGTCCTTTACCAAGAAGTCGGAAGCCTCGTAGCAGTCTTTCTGCAGAGGTATCGTGACCACAAAGACCGAACCTCCGCCCTCGTTCTCCTGATAAGTTATCTCGCCATGATGCGTCCTCACAAGTTCATGGGTAAGATGGAGTCCGATGCCAAAGCTCTCGCCCGTATAACTGCTCTGCATGAATCGGCTGAAGAGCTGTTCTCGCTTCTCCTGCGGAATGCCCACTCCCGTGTCAGCCACACGGATGGTCATCACATCCGTGAAAGAGAGGGTTACAGAGATGGTTCCCTTGGCAGGGGTGTACTTGAAGGCGTTGGACAAAAGATTGAACACCACCTTGTCTATCATCTGCTGGTCGAGGAACATCGCATGTGCCGGCTCCGACGACTCGAAACTGTAAGCTATCTCCTTCGACTCGGCTGCATCGTCGAACATACGGCAGATACCCTTGACAAACATCACGGCATCCGTCTCCTGCAAGGACAACTTCAGCTTGCCTGCCTGCATCTTACGGAACTCCAAGAGTTGGTCGATGAGTCGCAACATGCGCTGCACGCTCTTGTCCATCACCCGTATAGTCTTCTCCAACTCTGTCTGCCAGCGGTTGGCTTTCATGATACGCTTCTCCTTCTCGAGCGAGCCTTGCATCAGGGTGAGAGGAGTACGGAACTCGTGAGCTATATTGGTGAAGAAAACCAACTTGTAGCGAGTGAGTTCCTGCTCAAGACGGATTCGGTTGCGAAGCACATTCTTGTCGTGCACAAACTTCACCACCAAGATGATGACACCCAGGACAAGCAACACATAAATCATTATCGCCCATGACGTAAGATAGAAAGGAGGCTTGATGCGAATAACCAATGTACTCTCCTTACCCCAGGTGCCATCCGACGTACATGCCTTGACATGCAAGATGTACTTACCTGCTGGCAGTTTCTGATAAGCCGCCCAGGGCGTGGACGAAGGTTGGCTCCATGCCTGGTCGAAGCCTTCCAGACGGTAGGTGTACTTCACATTGCGCACATCGGAATAGTCGAGTGTAGAGAAATGTATGTTGGGCGAACGCTGCTCATAGGTCAGCGTTATCTCATCTGAATAAGGATAAGAGGTGAAGACCACATCGGTGAGCCCGCTGACATGACTAAGACGTGAAGGCTGGATAATGGTAAGACCATAGTTGCCACCCAGCACCACTCTGCCGTCATCAAGACATACTGCTGAGTTCTCATTATATACATTGCCCATAGGGTTGCGTGAGAACATATAGTTTTCAAACGACTTCTTGCGGGCATTCCAGGCTGTCACTCCCTGCTGGGTAGAAATCCAAAGATTGCCATCAGGTGTGTCCACCACCGACTGAACCAAATTGTTGACCAGTCCATTAGAGGTATTGAAGACGTGGAACTTAGGCTCTGTCTCACCATCACCCGGCTCTACCTGTACCAGTCCATCACCCGATGCTGAGAGCCACAGTCGTCCCTGTCTGTCGACAAGTAGATCGCGTATTTCATAATCACGCACGTAAGTCTTATATCGGCTGGCATCCTTCACAAACTCATCGACAGGAATACGGATAAGACCTCCCGATGTTCCGCACCAAAGCACGCCATGCTTGTCTATCACCATGCATCTCACCTCGTTGAGCCCCACGCTGTCGGCAAAGAATGTCTTCACACCATAGCCATCCTTACGTGGATAGACAAGGCTCAATCCCTTGCCAAAGGTTCCTATCCACATGCGATGCTTGGCATCGGAAGCCATACAGAACACGTTTCTGTCCTTAAAGTCGAGTCCTTTTGCTCCATAGATTCCTTTGCCACGGGTGCCTATCCAGGTTTCACCATTAGGCATCTGGACTATACCATAAACATTCGAATCGAAGTGGCTCTTGCCCAACACCTGGCTCATGTCGGCACTATAGTGGTAAAGACTTCCCGCACGGGTGCCCACCATGACTGTGCCGTCATTCATTTTCTTCACCATTCGAACGACATTCGAAAAGTCCATATTGCCCTCGCCATTAGGATAAATGCGTTCCACACCCTTGTCCATCACCTGGATGTGCGACACGCCTCCGTATTCTGAGCTTACCCACACTCCATCGTGACGGTCGGCAATAATGCCGAGAAGATAGTTGGAGGCTATAGGCGACTCTCCCAACTTGTCTGCCACGAAATGCTGGCTTTGGGTCAGGTCCTGATTGAACACAAAAAGTCCCTTGCCATAGGTGGAAATCCAGATGAGTCCATGATTGTCCTCTACGATATGAAATCGCTCATGGTCGATATAATTGGTGGTTTGTTGTGGAAAGAGAATCAGGGGTACGAGCTTGTCCTGTCTTACCAAGCGCAGCACGCCCGTCTTGTTGTATATCCACTTTCTGCCTTTGTTGTCAGTCAACACCCTGCCATTGGGGATAAGCCATTCGCCCTCACATTCCGCAACCTCTCCCGTACGCACATCGATAGAGAAAGAGCGGCGGTTGGTAAAAAGTATCCATCTGTTGCCCATGAGCAAATCGCCGGTAGCTACCTCACCGTCAACATAGGCTACATGGGAAAATCGCTGCAGCTTGCCTTGTCGAAGAACATAGACATCGCCCTTCTCCGAAACCATCAGCATCTTATGATGGAAGGGGCGCGTACGCGACATTCTCATGCCCTTGGCCATGCAGGACAGACGACCTTCGGAATAAAGGAAAACCTTGTCCGTAGTACAAAGCACCACATTGTCTTTGTCCAGACTGTCTATCAGAGGGACTTGGGAAGAACCTATTTCTGCCTGGGCAAACCTACGTGTCAAGAAAGAACCACTGCGATAGTCTACCAACATGGCTCCATCTTTGGCTCCCCAAAGCCAGAACATTCCGTCACAGACCAGCTTCCACTTAGTGAAATGAAGCTTCTCTACGTCCTGACAGTACTTCTCCTCCTTGCCGTCCACCATATTCAGGCAAGTTAATCTCTCAGAAGAAGAATACACCCACAACTTCTTATAGGTAACATCCTCCAAAGCCTTCTTCGTACGACCGATTAAAGCAGAGACGCCAGTACTGTCGTTGTCAAAATAGGTTGTTACCACGTTACCGTCGTAGCGGGCAAGTCCATTATACGTGGAAAACCACAGAAAGCCCTTCTGGTCCTGTTGCATATCGCTAACGACATTAGAGGGCAATCCTTCCTGAATGGTTACCCTCTTCGCCTTCACCTCTATGGGAAGGGAAAGAATCTCGGCATGCTTCTCCACCGCTATCTGTGCCATAGGCTCCGTGCCAACGCCACGCTGTCCGCCATCATGGCAGGAACTGGCGAGCAAGGCAAAAGCCGCCGCCATAAAGAAATTACTGTATCTCATTATTCTGATTAGTTCTTAACACGGTGCAAAGATACGCCAAATACTTGGAAAAACCACATCTGCCTACCACAAAAATCACTTCACCCTACCACAAAACCATGGGAAGCCTATCACAAAGTCCATGGAAGACTGCTCCCAAGTATGTGACACTACCTATATTTAGTCAAATATAAGCTATATTTCATTGAATCTGCCTTATTTTTAACTAAATAAAGGTTAGGCGAAGCAGTTGGAAGCAGACTTCTCGGAAGTTTGTCTCTATAAGAAAAGATGAAGAACCTGCTCAACAAGGGCAAAGGTCTTTTCAACCTGCTGAAATAACCCCATTCATACCATACGAAAAGGGACGAGCTCATCGCGAGTTCGTCCCTTTTTTACTAAAAATAATTCTTATTTACCGAAATGTATGTACTGTACTAAAAACAATCTTTACTTGTAAGCTGGATGCTGCTGACCCTCAAGACCTGCATTTACATCAAGAATTTTAGAGGTGTTGAACGGCATCAGCTCTGTCATGTTCTTTTGCAAGCCATAGAATACACCAGAATTACCTGTAATCCAGGCATTGTTGCTTGACACTCCAGTTACGTCCTCTACACACAGGTTACCCTTCTGCTTAATAGAAACGATACTGAACATATTAAGGATGGTGTAAGAATGCTCTACAGCACCTTCGGGCTTGTTAACAGCACTATAAAGCTTGCCATCCTTTTCATAGAGCTTCACATCCTTAAGTGAACCCTTGCTACTTGAGTTCAAAATCTTCAGAGTCTTGATCTGGTCGGCAGAAAGACCCAAAGCCTCAACATCAGCCTGTGAAAGGTCGATATAGCTCAATGCGATGGTAGGATCCTCAAACTTAGGGGTGGTAGAGAGATAGTAAGCACGATAAACTGGTACGTTGGCAAATTCACCATCACGCTTTGCCAAGTTTACCAAGCGCTGCTTCTCTGCCATCAGCATCTCATACTGCTTACCCCAGCGAGTAAGGTCGGTACGACGCAGACCCTCATTGGAAAGCTCGAGCTTACGCTCCTTCTGGATGAAGGTGAGGAAGTCGTCATGGTTGGTAGGAATACCTGCAGCAGCCTTAGTCTCATTACCACGGAAAGCACGCTTGCGGACTTCCTTCACTGCATTGATGGCCTCCTGAGTAGGACCATTGTTCACCTCGTTCAGAGCTTCAGCATACATCAACAATACGTCGGCATAGCGAAGCAATGGGAAATTGATGTTACGCTTACTGTTGGTTGCGCCCATCTCTTTCTTCCAGTTGATGCGGTACTTGCCCACACCCATACCATTGTAAGTATTCATCTGATACTTATTGCCCTTGGCACTAAGCACGATGCCGTAGTTGCAGACAGACACATCACGACGCTGGTCATCCTTGTCATAGTCGAAGAAGAGAGTAGGATAAGCCATCATCTGTGAGCCACCCTTACCCATACCGCCTTCAGAGTTGTCGTTTCCTGAAGTTGGGATACCATTGACATAACCTGTTCTTACATCGGTAGCATTCTCGCCATACCAACCATACTCCAACATGGTTTCCTTGTTGTAAGTCTGGTTGCCCAAATCTCTGAACAACTGGTCATAGTTGTCGAGCAAGCCATTCTGACGCTTCTCGATAACAGCCTTGCAGGCATCAGCTGCAATCTGATAAAGTTCCTTCACACGTGCAGCATCGTCACGGCGTGCGATGTGCAAGGTAGAAGCATCGTAGGTGTTGAGGTCCCAACGCAGAGAGTAGCCAGCAGCATAGAGAGCCACACGGGCCAAGATGCCATAAGCAGAGTTCTTGCAGAAACGCTCAGGTGTAGAAGGAGCATTGGCCTCACCCTGCCATGGCAGGAGCTCTACAGCCTTCTGCAAATCGGCAATGCACTGATCGTAGATCACATCACGGTCGGTACGTGAAGAAGTGAAGGTTGTCAACTCAGATGTTGGAACTGTTGTGAAAGGAACGTCGCCATAGAAGCGAATCAGATTCCAATAAGCATAGGCACGGATGGCCAACGCTTCGCCAAGGAGCGCATTCACCTTACCCTTCTCGCTCTCAGAAACGCTCATACCGGGCAATTTCTGAATACAAACGTTGGCATACTCGATGGCTGCATACATAGAAGTATATGTATTGCTGAGCATACCTGTGACGTTGGTGAAGTTGTAGTTGGAAACGTCATACTTAGAGTTGCTCTCTGTTGAGGCACACTCGTCTGTACCCTCAAGCAGCTGATAGCCCAGCTCCTGAGTATGGAGGCTGGCATAAGCACCCACTGTGGCAAGTTCTGCACGGGATACTGTCTCAAAGACAGAACCGCTGTCGGCAGATGACTCAGATGGCATATCCAACCAGTCCTGGCAAGATGTCATGGTCAAAGCTATGGCCGTAACACCTAATATATTTAATATCTTATTCATATATTACTCTTGTTAGAATGAATTGATTAGAATGTTAAGTTTACACCTACTACCCAGCTCTTAGCACGTGGGTAAGAAGAATTGTCCACACCTGGAGTCAGGGCGCTTCCTGAAGCAGAAACCTCTGGATCATAGCCTGAATAACCTGTGATAGTGCAGATATTATTCATGGTTGCATAGACACGAGCCTTCTGCAAGTAGATTTTCTTCAACCATGTCTTAGGGAATGTATAACCCAAAGTGATGGTGTTCAGACGAAGGAATGAACCATTCTCGATATAATAGCTGCTATGATCGGAGATGGCATACTTGTTATTGGAAGAAATATTCCACATACGGCTGCCATTGTCCTCACCTGGGTTCAACTCTGCCAAACGAGCAAGGTTGGTAGACTCCTTACCTGTGAGTGGGTCGATGAGGGTATAGCGATTAGCCATATCTGAAATGGTGTTCTGGTTGGCAAGATAAGGACCAACAAAACGCTGAGTACTCATGTTGAACACATCGTTGCCTACCGAGAAGTTCATGAAGACGGTCAGGTCGAAGCCCTTATAGGTAAAGGTATTGTTCCAACCTCCTGTAAAGTCAGGAGCTGCATTACCAATAACGGTACGGTCGTTAACACTCCATACAGGGTTGCCATTCTTATCTGTTTCACCTGCAAATGTCTTATACTTCACATCACCTGGTTTCACAGCCTTGCGATCGAAACCTTTCAGGCTGGCAATTCCATCCTTCAACTTGTAAGTACCATCCTCGTTCTGGATAAAGTCGGCTGTGGTGTAAAGACCATCATATACCAAACCATAGAACTGTCCAAGAGGTTTGCCCTTCTCGATCTTGAAGCCCATACGAGACTCGTAATCCTGGATAAAGTAGTCTGACTCACTGCTGCCACCATAGATATCGAGCACCTTAGAGCGGTTGAAAGCCACATTGAAGTCTGTTGACCATGTGAAGTCCTTGGTACGAACAGGTGTTGCGTTGATAACAATTTCCACACCACGGTTACGGATAGAACCTACATTCTGATACTGTGTTGTATAACCTGTAGAAGAAGGAATCTGGTTCTTGATAAGCAGGTTCTTAGAGGTATTGTTGTACCAGTCGATACCTACATTGAGGCGGCTGCCAAATACCGAAACGTCAAGACCTACGTTGACAGTCTCTGTCTTCTCCCACTTGAGGTCCTTATTTCCAAGAGTCTTACCTGGAACATAAGTGATATAGTCCTTACCGCCAATGCCATAATGGCCAGAGCCGTAAGAAGTAGCATACATATTGTCGTCGATATTATCGTTACCGGCCGTACCATAACCTACACGGAGCTTCAAGTTGTCGAAGATATCCTTCAAACCTTCCATGAATGGTTCCTCTGAAATACGCCATGCAGCAGATGCAGATGGGAAGTAACCCCACTGGTTGCCCTTAGCAAACTTAGAAGAACCGTCACCACGAAGAGTAGCGTTGACAAGATAACGGTCCAGATAGTTGTAAGATACACGGGTGAACCAAGACACACGACCACGACGGCTCTTACCTGATTTCCATACAGCAGGAATACCCATGCTGACATCATTCAAACCGAAGTTTCCATCAGAAAACTCACGATACTCGTTTTCGAGCTTCATGGTCTCCCAATAAGTAGTCTCCTGACCGAGCAATGCAGAGAAGTGATGATCCTTGTTGAGGTCGAAAGAATAGTTCAATGTATTGGTAATCTGCCACTGGTAAGCCTCTGCATTGTTGCGCTTGCCATAACCATAAGGGCTCTTGTTGGCAGCAGCTGTCTTGGTAGAGCCATTGTCCCAATAGTCGGTACGAGTCTGCTTCCACTGATAGCTACCAGCTGTACGCCATGTCAGATTCTTGATAATATCAAACTCAATACCTGCATTCACTGTAGCAAGACGAGTAAACTTCTCGTTGGTGATAGCGTTATTGGTAAGAATTGGGTTGTTAGAGTCGTAGTTGTTACTACCAGGGATGGCATCGAAAGCATCTGTGAGGTCTTCGCCAAGCATCTGCTCGTTGGTAAAGCGAATACCACCTGTTACAGGCTGAAGAATCGTCTGCTTCAATGTACCACCAAGAGAGCCACCACCTTCGAGCTTAGTCATCTGCAAAGCAGAAGAGAAGTCGAAGCGTACGCCCTTCCAGAGTTCGTGATTGATCTTGGCACGGACACTGTTCTTATAGTAACCATGCTTTGCCATGATACCATCCTCGCCAGTATAGTTGTAGCTGAGCATATACTTTGTCTTCTCGCTACCACCAGAGATATTGATATTATGTGTCTGAGCCATGCCAGTAGATCCGAACACCTCGTCCTGCCAGTCGATACCGGCACGGTTGCCATATTCGCTTGCTATACGGTCATAAGCGCCTGTATAGAAGTCGGCATCACTTACGCTGCCACCAAAAAGGCTTGCGAAAGCATCCTCGTTGCCACGAAGAGTCTGGAACTCATACTGATACTTCACGTAATCCTGAACGCCAAGCAGGTCGAGTTTCTTGCCAAGACGCTGGAAACTAACATAACCATTGTAAGAAACCTCAGTCTTACCGGCCTTACCGCTCTTGGTAGTAATAAGGATTACACCATTGGCACCAGCAGCACCATAAATAGCTGTAGCAGAAGCATCCTTCATCACGTCGATGGTCTCGATATCGTTGATATCCACATTTCTCAAACCATCTTCCATCTGGAAACCATCCACGATGTAGAGTGGCTTGGTACTCTGTGTGATAGACGTACCACCACGTACAGTAATGTTGATATCGGCACCTGGCGCACCACTCTGGGTAATGATGTTCACACCGGCAGCCTTACCTGTCAAAGCCTGAGCGGCAGAAGTAGCAGGTATATTGGCAAGATCCTTACCGCTGACTGAAGCTGTAGCGGCAGTCAGGTCTCTTTTCTTTACCTTTGCATAACCAATAGAAACAACCTCGTCGAGCATCTGAGCCTCAGGCTCGAGCTGTACATTAATCTGTGTACGGCCCTTGATGTCTACTGTCTTTGTCTTATAACCTACATAAGAAATAACCAAAGACTTGGCAGATGAAGGAACTGTCAGCTTAAAGTTACCATCCACGTCGGTAACGGTGCCTGTATTACCTGGCACAACCTTTACCGTCGCACCGATAACTACATCCATGTCATCCGTCACTTGTCCTGAAATAGTCACCCCCTGAGCGAGGCCTTTCACAGGAGCCACCAGTAGCATGAACAATACCATGCATACCTGGAACATAAGTGATTTGTTTTGCATAAAATGATTTTTTAAGTTTATATTAGTTTATTGTTGTATTTACGAACGTATTTAGCAGTGTGGCTTTTTCTCCTAACAGGCTAAAAGAGAGGTTTCAGGCCTTCCCATTTCACATCCCAGTTGCCATCTTGTGGGAAACCAGGATTGGGATGAACACTTCCGTCCCAGCCTGCACACATCATAGCTACAGCCATCAGGTAACCTCCGTTGCCAGGAAGATAAAGACGAAGACGACCATCCTGATAATTATGACCACTTACCAAATAGGTGTTCTTCTGCTGCTTCATCAGCAAGGCTCCAACTGCATTCTCGGGCTCTCCCATGCGGGCTGCCCCCATGGCCATCATAGGATAATCCCAGCCCCAAGATGTCTCCCACTTCCAGTTCTTCCAAATCCACTGTTCGGTCTTCTTCATCTTGGCAAAGTCAATCTGACGACTGTTGTATGGGAACAAGCCGATGGCTCCCATCACTGCAGGATGATCGCTGTACATCTTTTCATTCTTATAAGTATCAGGCTCGGTCTCAGCTGCGAGATACAGACTGTCCTTGGATGCCAATGGAGATATCTTCTGAATGACATCATCCCAATGTGCATTGCGCTCCTTGCCCAATCGCTCACGCCAGGTCTGTGCAATCTGAAGGGCACAATGCCACTGACTCAACTCGAAAGGAGGATTGATGGTTGTTGCTGCTGGCAGAGTTTCCTGAGCTGCTATACAACCACGAAGGATATAGCGGTCGTTCTGCTTGTCATAATCAGCAAAGTCGCCCATAAACTCGGCGGTTTCATCGACCAAGCGTGCATATTTCTGCAAGAGTGCAGGTGTTGGGTTGGCACGATAGAGCAACTCTGCCAAATAAATAAGGTGAGGCTGTTGCCAGATCAGGAAACTTCCCACTCCTGAAGGTGCCTCGCCTACCCAAGGGTCGGTCATCTTCATCCAGCGCACTCCCTTGAAGCCCTGTCGCTCGGCTATCTTGCGGGCATTGGCTTCTGCCTTGAAGTACCAGGAAAGTGAACGTTCCAACATCTCAGGGTGTCCCCACAAGGCAAACTGTGCCTGATGCCAGAGAATCATCTCCAAATGAAATTTGCCAAACCATGAATTATAGGTGAGTCCTGTCTCCTGTGGAGGTGTATCGCCTGCATCCTGAATGGCGAGCAGATACTGGCTCAATACTACGCGGCGCTCCATCTCCTTGGCACGGGGATCCTTGCAGTTGGAGAAGTCTGCCATACCACCTTTTTTCCAATAACCCATCCAGTATGCCTTGGCTGCGTCAGCTACTTCGGCAAAGGTCTTGACGGCTGTGGATGTCTGCTCAGCATATTCGCAGGTAAGTTTCAGGTCAGAAGACTTGGCTTGCAACTGATAGAAGTTCTTGCCTTTCTGCTTTAATTTAGCAGCGCCTTGCCATCTTAACATCACAAAATATACGGTTTCATCGATTATTCTCTTTAAAACTGCAGAGTTGGATGTTTGAGCAACAAGTGTCGTGGAATGCAACTTATCTTTAGTCCAGTCGCAGGCATCATCGCAATGTCCACCAGTAGGATAAGCAAAGCGTACATCCACAGCGATGGTTCCCTTAGACTGTATATGGGTAGCTATCATATCGAGAACAGGGTCGCAGGTTGTTTCCACTTGGTAAGCCTTACCTTTATATATAAAGCTGCTCTTGATCATACCTTCCCACATATTCAGTGTCTGGTCTATCTGCTTGATCTGCTTAGGATCTGCACCCAGCGACAATCCCAATGTACCCAAATGCAGACGATGAGGGTTTACGCGATACCAGTCGCCAGCTGCCTTGGCTCGTTTGTTGTCCTTTACTTGTGTGGCATAAGGTTCCTTACGGCCTCTTCCAAAATCATAATAACGCCAGCTTTCCTCTGGTTGATAATTCTCCGGATTGGCAAAAGAATGCCAGCCCCAGTCGCTCATGGTTCCCAATGGAACACCGTGAGAATAGGACTTAGGGAAAGACTGCAGACCTGTTCCATCTACGGTCATGGCAAAACCACCATTACCTACAGAGAGCGAGTTGAGCGAATCCATTGTTGTAACATGTGGATTGTTACGCTCTACCACCTTCTTTCTGTCGATGGGTTGCTGAGCCACAGAGCTCAATGCAAACAACAGGCAAATACTTAAGATTAATTTTTTCATTTGTTTTTAGCTATTTTCGATGGCAAAATTAGTGCTTTTCACATATTATAGCTATACAAAATTGTACACTATCATATATTTTCATTCCATCAAACGAAATTTCACGCACATAGTATTGGACGAATATTTGCTATAAATGGCAAATAAGTAAATAAAATATGTCTGAACTAAAATACCTATTTTATATAAGATGTGCACTTATTATAGATAAAATAAGGTGCATTTATAGCAAACAAGGCACAGACACACATTTATGATTCTTTTAAGAAGTTATTTTATATCTCGTGTGCATATATAGGAGGAAGTGTACAATTGTGTACACTTCCACCCATCATTTTATTTCATGATTTTTCGTGTTACCACTTTTCCGGCTTTTGTAGTCAATCGCAACAAATATGCACCATCACCCACATTAGAGATTTTTCTTCCTGACAAATCGTAGTATTCTACTTTGGCAGGGATTTCCTGCATAGATATATTTCCAACACCTGTAGCAGTGGCGACCTTGACAATACCTTCTGTAGAAAGAGAAGTCAAATCCCAAACTTGTCCCTCTCCTGGTTTCTCTGGAATCATCTTTACTGTTCCGCCTAATGTCACTCCAGAAGAGAAGACTTTGAATACTTCTCCATCGACAAAGGTCATTGGTACATCCGCGTCTCCCATTTGGATGACAGCGCCATCCTCCAAGGTTACAGCATCAGAAGCTATCACATTGTTGCTTGTACCTTCCAACAACACATTAACAATACCACAGCTTTTGACGGTCAAAGAGCTTTTCAAAGACAACTTGGCGCCATTAGCGCCTTTTTCGAAATCTCCTGCCTGGATCGTGGCACCAGCATCTACACAAACAGCACCAGCAATACTTCCCTCACCTGATAGAGTTGCATCTTTCATGACATTTACTGCTCCTGTTCCACTATTTGTGCCATTAACTATCAAATTACCACCTTGTACGTTGGTGACACCCTTATAGTCGTTGTCACCTGTCAAACGCCAATAACCAGTACCTTGCTTATTGATATTTACCGTACCTTGATACTTTGAGCTACTGCCACTCATAGACCAATTGTTGATTCTTCCAGCAAAAGTCTCATCCGTATTGGCGGTTCCTATGTTCCAAATACACTCAAAATCTTTTGTTTTTTTACTACTTCCACTCAAATAAGTAGTTGAAGCACCTGATAATCCTCCTATGGTAGCATTACCTTTCGTAGCCCAAATTCCCATACGAGCGTTACCTGCCAACTCCACAACACTATTCTTGAAATTAACGGAATTATCATTCAGCAAGAACAAAGACCCTTCTTTTTCAGAAGAGATACCATTTGCAACCAAACGTCCTGCAAATGCTGAGAAGTTATCACCCTTCAGATACTCTCGCAAATAAGGAACATTCAGTTGAAGAGTACCAGACCCGGTCAATGGTGTAGCTATATAACAATTGCGGTGTGGAGAGAACTGCGAAACCGTTCCTTCCTTCACTTCTATCGGGAATGAGTAAGTCTCAAAACTGTTATCCTCACCATTCGTCTTCAGTTCTCCTCCTTCCATAATCAGCTTGGAAGAAGAACCTATACCCGCTTTTGCGACCTCAATAGTCGAGAGATTGAGAGTTCCTCCACGAAGAATCGTCGTTCCCTTGTAGCCAAAGAACTTACTTGAGGCAACAGATACTTGACCTTTTCCATCAAAGACTATATTGCCGTCTCCTTCAAACGATCCATTCATCGTAACCGTCGCAGCACTATTCTCTACTTCAAAAGTCGATTCCCTCTTTATCTGAGCCGCTTTATCCGTAGCAGTTGTTTCTCCTGTATAGCGATAAGTTCCTCCATCAAAAATCCAACTCTGCGCAAAGTTTGCACTCGCACCAATAGAGCTGGGCTCACTGCCATTTTTCAAAGTATTGAAAGCCAACACTCCTTCATGAAGCACCGTGGCTCTGGTGTAATTGTTTAATGTATTTAATGTCAGAGTGCCTTCACCGGCTTTATTGACAGAAGTCTCACCAGCGATTGCACCAGCGCCAGATATCTCTACGTTTCCATGACCTTTGGCGACAAGAGCAGCAGGACTCACAGTCTCATCCAGTGCCACATGAACATCCTTTGAGGCATCGAAGAGCACCTTTTCGTTATCAGTAAAAGACGCTAAACCACCATTCCAACTTTTGGCACTATAATCCCAAACAGTAGCAGAATTATCCCATGTCAAATCTGGTTGATAAGAATCTATATCCAACATGCCTGCTTCTACAGGACGAGTGGCCATCGTGAGCTCTGGAGAATACTCGGAGAATTTGTCGGAACCTTCGAAAGCACGCACTCTCGTCAAGAAAGCAGTGCCTGGTTCAAGACCTTCAATTGTACACGAAGTCGAATTAGCTGCCACACGAGCCACTTCTTTCCAAGCCTCTTCACCAGCCTTCTTCAGTTCTACAATAAAGCCATCCTCAGCATACGTATAATCTCTCCACTTCAACTTAATGCTCGTAGTTGTAGCAGAAACAAATTCCACACACATCGGGGCACGTAAGAAATAATCGCGGTCATCGACAGTAATGCCGTTGATGTAGTTCTCGATGTTAGCATACCCATTGGTTGCGATTACCATCGCATCATCCTTGTTAGGATCTGTCCCATGCGTTTTCTCCCACTCGTCAGGCATACCGTCACCATCGGTATCTACTTTTTTATTGCCTCCCCAAACAGTCCATGTAGCAGGGCTACCATATACCAGATTTTCCTCATTAGATATCAATTCTCCACTCTTTCCAAGAGAATTAACTTCGTCAACCATATAACAATCCGCATAGTCGCGATATGGCAAAGACGCTCCTACAGTAGGAAGCAGATTGGTCAACAAACTATTGCCGGGATACTTTGGCATCTCTGGATAATCATAGCGAGTCGTTTGACGCACACCTGCCGCATAGTTTGTCACCTCAGCAGGGTCAAACTTACCATCCATATTGCTATCCTGCCAGTTATCCTCTCCATAGAAGCTAAACGCACCTTCTCCTCCTCCACCAGAAAAGGCATTTCCACCGTTAGCAGGACCATTGATAAACAAATTGCCTTCTATATTAGCAAAGGAATCTCCCTTAGAGTCTCCACCCATAATGTAACAACCATTCTTCCAATTATAAACGATATTGTTTACATACTGGGTTTTTCCTTTTATCTTGTTGTTACGAGTTGCGTTATCTACATAAAGATTGCGATAGAGCGAAATGTAGTCAGACTGCATCAAGCCTCCCGCACTATGAGGCATCAACCCTTGTCCCATAATACTATTCGAAATCGTTATGTAGCCAGGAACGACACCTTTGTTGTCTGGATTGATGGAAAACGTCTCATCCAATCCCCAAGAGAAAGAACAATGGTCGAATATCATATTCTGTCCGTTGGCTATACCTGCCGCATCTTTTCCCGACGAGCCATTGTGTCCCATACGGAAACGCATATAGCGTACGATAATATTGTCTGAACCCGAGAAGGACACGCCATTACCATAGACGGTTATACCTTCGCCTGGAGCTGTCTGACCCGCAATATATAAGTTGTTTTTAAAAACCAATCGGCCCTTAATGTTGATGACACCAGCGACATCAAACACGATTATGCGATTGGGCTGACTGATGGCATCTCTCAAAGACCCAGTACCAGAATCATTCAAATTAGTAACATGATAAACTGTACCTCCATCACGGGCACCTACCGCAAAACGTCCCCATCCCTGAGCTTCAGGAAATGCCAATTGCTGAGCTTGAGTTGCCAAGCAACTACTTACCAGCAATGCTGAGAACAAAAACTTAGTTGATTTTCTCATTGTCATAGTTATTAGTTTAGTTTTCAAGAATAAAGAACAAATATCAACATGAAAAGCTATTTCATGTAATTTGCATTTACCGAATAAAACGATAGACTATCTCACTGAGATAGATTCCCTGCCTTAGCGAGATAGTCTATTATCATTTATTAATAACCTGGCAACTGAGTCAGGTTAGGGTTGTCAACCATTGGATGACCAGCACTCTTGTTTGCAAAAGGAAGTAATTCGCAATGATTTTCCACATATCCATAATACAAGCCATCACTTCCGTCAGCAGCCTCAATCCAATTAGGATAAGTTCCTCCATTCTCAGACTTTCCTGTAGGCTTGGTATAAATAATATTACCTATCTGTAAAGCCTTAGCACCACCAGAGAAGCCAACAGACTGACGTGCCTTTACATTGAATGAGCTGTTATATGCCTCAAACATGTTGACAGGATACCATTTATCGCCATTATTCACAGCTATTCCATGCGCTTGAACAATTTCTGCCAACTTTGCCTGATTAGGAACGGTCTTCAAAATTTCGATTTCGTGAGCATCAGTAATGTCAATATAGTCAACTGCCAAGAACTCGTCGCCATATACCTGCGCATCTTTGTGGAACTTGTAAAGACGATAAGTAGCAACATTAGCATATGCTCCTCGTTTATCAGACAAATCCTTCATATCCTGCTTAGTCTGAGCAATTTCCTTAGCCAAACGTCCCATACGAATCAAATCTGTTCGGAGCATAAACTCTGTAGCAAATTCCCACTTCCTTTCTTGAGCCAAAGCATCATCGAAGGCTGTTTGAGTTGAAGGAATCTCCATATCAGCAATTCCTGCACGTTCACGTACTTCCTTTAATGCATTCTTTGCTTCAGAAGTCGGTCCATTATTCAAGAAATTCTCAGCCTCTGCATACATCAGGAGCACATCTGCATAACGAAGAATTGGAATATTCAAGTTACGTTTGCTCGCATCTTGTGGCTCGACACACCAAGAAAGACGGAACTTTCCAGACATGATGCAAGAGTAAGTTGTACCAACATCGACCCAAGTATCATTACTCTTACCTTTATTTAAGAAATAAATACTGTAAGAAGTACAATTGACATCTCTACGAGTATCTTTCTTGTCAAAAGAGAGATAATAGGTAGGCAAAATAAACTGCATAGCTTTGCGTGAACCAAACGTGCCGCCTCTTGAACCTGGATGTGCATAAATCTGGAATTTAGAGTTGGTCTCTGAACCATATTGAGCTAAAGAGAGAAGCATTTCTGAATTGACAGCGGTTAGATTACGCTGATCAAAGTTATACCATAAATTCTCATAACCACTCTTGCCGTTAGCTGCTTTTACCAAATAGTTTTCACCTTTATTAATAACAGCCTTGCAAGCATTGTCTGCAATCTGATACAATTCCTTTACTCGTTCTGCATCGTCACGACGCTTTACTTGCATGGTATTAACGTCATTGGTCTCAAGATTCCAGCGAAGAGAATAGCCACCAGCATATAGCGCTGTACGTGCAAGCAAAGCATAAGCTGCCTGCTTAGTAAAGCGTTCTGTAGTCGCATATCCGCTCTCAGAGAACCATGGCAAATAATCAACCGCCTGCTGAAGGTCTGCGATTATCTTGTCATAGATTACATCACGTGAAGTACGCTTTGGATACAAGGCCTCATTCTTATCTGAAATATCATCCATAGGCAACCAACGAGCTGGCACATCACCATAAACACGTATTAAGTTAAGATAACCGAAAGCACGAAGGCACAAGGCCTCACCTAACATCGAGTTACGCTTATCGCTCTCCGCCATTTCACTCAATTTTTTGATGGCAATGTTTGCTTGCTCTATTGCACCATACTCTTCATTATATACTCCTGTCAAAGTCGTAGGAGTAGTAGCATCATACTTATAGTTACAAATATTATACTTAGAGTTGTTGGTTGTTCCATCCTCACATGAATGCATAACACCATCACCCATGCCCATTTGATAATAAAAATCGCCTGGGACAATACCTCTATAACACCCTTGTACGAACAAGTCTGCATTAGTTTCATTCTGAAAAGCGAACTCTGTATCGTCAGATTTATAAGCCTCCATATCAAGCCAATCGTTACAAGAGGTCAGTCCGATTGCAGCCATTACAGCCACGAATATCTTATTTATCTTCATTACTTTTCGTATTTAATATTTTACACTTAAACTTAGAATGTAACATTCAAGCCCACAACAAAGCTCCTTGAGCGAGGATAAGTAGAACTGTCATAACCTGGAGTTGTAGCTACACCTTTTGCAGCAGACACCTCTGGATCATAACCGTCATAGCCTGTAATGGTTGCCACATTATAAACAGTAAAGTAGATTCGGGCATTGCTGATATATGCCTTGCTCACCCAAGCTTTAGGGAATGTGTATCCCAAGGTAATCTGCGACAAACGTAAATATGAACCATCCTCTACATAATAAGAAGAAGGATAAGTGATACAATTGGTATTCACCTTGCTTGGACTCCATGTACGAGAAGCTTCATTTGGATTCAACTCCTTCAAACGAGCTAAAGTAGTCGCAGTTTTACCTGTCGTTGGATCTATGAGACGATAATAGTTGTCACCAAATTCTGAAGGAACATTTTGGAACATGGCGTATGGGCTCAAGCTATGCTTAGTGGCATTGTAAATGTCATTCCCTATCGAGAACTTCATAAACATGTTGAAATCGAATCCTTTATAGGTAATTGTATTGTTGAAGCCACCAACGCAATCAGGTGTACCGTTACCTATCTTAACCATCTTTTTTGTAAACTTAGTTCCATCCTCGTTGTCTGCTGCAAACTTGATGTCACCAGGCTGGATATTTGTCTTATCTACAGAGACTACACCTTCTTTAAGTACAAACTTACCATTTACTTCTTCGAAATCATCGGTTGTATAGATACCTTCGTATTTATAACCATACATATCTCCCAACTCTTGACCTACTGTTGCATAATAAGTTACAGAACCACTTCTGTTACCACCAACAGTGAACACTTTACTGTCTTGTCCGTTTTCCAAAGAAATCACCTTTGACTTATTGAAAGACAGATTCAAATCAGAAGTCCAACGGAAATTCTTAGTCTGTACATTGACTGTATTCAAAGTAAATTCCCAACCACGATTGCGCATCTTGCCAATATTCTGATATTGGTATGTATAACCTGTACTTGCAGGAACAACACTCTGCATCAACAAGTTGCTTGCCTCGTTGTTATACCATTCAGCAGTCAAATTAATACGACTTTTCAGAAAAGATACATCCACACCAATATTAGTTGACTTTAAAGTTTCCCACTGCAAAGCACTATTTCCAAGTGTACCACTCAATGCATAAGCTGGATTAGTGGTACTGTTATTCATAGGATAGATGGTCTGTGACACGTTGGTACGATACAGATAATCAGAAATATCATTATTTCCTGTAGCACCATAACCCACACGTAACTTCAAACTACTAACCACATCATTGATTGGTTTATCCTTAAAGAATTTTTCCTCTGAGATACGCCAAGCACCTGCAATAGAAGGGAAATATCCCCACTGATGACCACGAGCGAACTTGGAAGAACCATCAGCACGAAGAGACGCTGTCAATATATAACGTTCGTCGTAATTGTAATTTAAACGACCGAAGAAAGAAACGATTCCACTATGAGAATGTCCCGAGCTTTTTTCCTTTACATTAGCTACAGAAATATCATCCAAGCCATGGTTAGGAACAGGAAACTTATTTAAGGTCATAGAATTACTCTCTGACTCTGAGTAAGTCGTTTCTTGACCCAACAAAGCTGTTATTTTATGCTTCTTTGCAAAAGTTTGTTGATAATTCAATGTATTAGTAACCTGCCACTTATAGCTTTCACTATTACCTATACTACCGTTAATACCCGTATTAACAGGATCCATGATGTAAGATGTAGATCTTTCATCTGCAAAAGAAGTTGACTTGGCATTGCTCCAAGTATAACTACCTGCTGTACGCCAAGTAAAATGTTTCAAAAAATCAAATTCCAAACCAGCATTAACAGTAAAAAGACGTGAATGTTTTTTACTTGTTGAAGCAAGATTTTGGATCAACGGATTGGCAGTATCGTAAGAAGAGTCAAGGCTGGAAAAATCTGGATAAGTCTGTTCATTAAGCAGTTGATCCAGAGTAAACATAGTACCTCCTGTAATGGGTTGAAGAAGGACACTCTTCATTCCTGAATAAGCTCCTCCGCCATGGACACTACGTCCACTAAACATTGTGTTCACATCCAGACGGATTCCTTTATAAAGCTCAGAATTCACCTTTGCACGGAAAGAATTCTTTTTGTCATTATGGTTAGCCAACAATCCATCTTGATTATAATAATTGTAGCTCAACATTACCTGAGTCTTATCGGTACCGGTAGTAATATTAATGTTGTGATTTTGCTTGAAAGCAGAACCGCCAAAGACTTCATCCTGCCAATCTAAAGAAGCTGCATTTGCATAATTACTTTCTATACGATCATAAACATCCGTATAAAAATCAGCTTCATCTGTTGCCTTACCATCATCAAACACATTACTCCAAATAGAAGCCTTACCATTCAAAGCTGCCATCTCATACTGATATTTAACAAAATCAGCAGCATTACTCATCATACCCAACTTCTTAGACAACACATCAAAAGCAAAATAAGTGTTATAGTTGATTTGGGTCTTACCTTTATGACCTGATTTTGTAGTAATCAATATTATACCATTAGATCCACGAGCACCATAAATCGCAGTAGAAGAAGCATCCTTCAAAACATCAATACTCTCAATATCATTTACATCAATATTCTCCAAGGCATTGCTCATTTCGAAGCCATCCACAATATACAGCGGCTCTGAGCCTTGAGTTAAGGACATACCACCACGAACTGTTACAGTAGAACTGGAACCTGGTGCACCACTTTTAGAAATAATATTAACGCCCGCAGCTTTTCCTGCTAAAGCTTGTGCAGCAGATGTAACAGGTACATTTACCAATTCCTTACCATTTACAGAAGCTGTTGCACCAGTCAAATCTTTCTTTTTTACCTTAGCATAACCAATAGAAACAACCTCGTCGAGCATCTGAGCCTCGGGCTCGAGCTGTACATTAATCTGTGTACGACCCTTGATGTCTACTGTCTTGGTCTTGTAACCTACATAAGAAATAACCAAAGACTTGGCAGATGAAGGAACGGTCAGCTTAAAGTTACCATCCACGTCGGTAACGGTGCCTGTATTACCTGGCACAACCTTTACCGTCGCACCGATAACTACATCCATGTCATCCGTCACTTGTCCTGAAATAGTCACCCCCTGAGCGAGGCCTTTCACAGGAACCACCAGTAGCATGAACAATACCATGCATACTTGGAACATAAGTGATTTGTTTTGCATAAAATGATTTTTTTAGTTTATAATATTTGAATTTGTTTCTGTTTTTAGCAAGTTTCATTCTCCGTCAACTATAAGAAGAGTGGCTTAAGGTGGTTCCTTGTACATCTTGGCACATCGACCACTTCTGCTAAGGTTTTATCGGCAGAAGATGCACAATCTGAATATTGCAAATTGTTTTAGCTATTTTGATGCAAAATTATTGTTTTTTACATATTACAACTATGTGAATTTGTACACTTCCATATATTTCCATTCAATCTAAATAAATGTTCGCACCATGACCATGCGCTGGGCACTCATTGACCACGCGTTGGTCCCTCGGTGAACATGCGCTGGGCATATGTTGCCCAGCACGTGGTTAACGAGTGCCCAAAATATGGAACGACTTTTGGGCACTCTTTAAACATATCATCATTAACCCATTGTCGGAACGTACATGCGCTGCCTTTATTTAATAGCTTAAGCCAACGTATAAGGGTATATAAAGAGAAAAAGTATCTTAGGATTTTTCCTTTTACCCTAAGATACTTTCAAAAGTTCCTAACCAACTACTTTCTATATATTCCGAAGCTATACCTAAAACATCTGTGCCACACGCTTCACTCCTGCTACCAAAGCATCAACCTCTTCCTTGGTATTATAGAGCGCAAAGCTGGCTCGAACGGTTCCTAAGATGCCATAACGGTCCATCAGAGGCTGAGCACAATGATGACCTGTACGAACTGCAATACCAAGGCGGTCGAGAAGTGTGCCCATATCCATGTGATGAATATCGCCTACAAGGAAACTTACCACAGCATCCTTGCCTTCTTGCTCTCCAAAAAGTCTGATTCCATCGATGGTTCGCATCTGTTCCATACAGTAGCGTGTAAGTTCTTTCTCGTGCTGGGCAATATTGTCCATACCAAGAGCCGACACATAATCGATGGCTTTGGCCAAACCATGAGTAGCCACATAATCGGGAGTTCCTGCCTCAAACTTGAAGGGCAACTTCTCGAAAGTGGTCTTTTCGAAGCTCACACTCTCTATCATCTCGCCACCTCCCTGGTAAGGAGGCATACGGTCAAGCCATTCTTCCTTGCCGTAGAGCACGCCGATACCTGTAGGTCCATATATCTTATGACCACTGAAAGCAAAGAACTCGCAATCCAAATCCTGTACATCGACCTTGAAATGAGGTGTGCTCTGAGCTCCATCCACCATCACGGGCACATCATGCTCATGAGCTATCTTGATCATCTCTTTCACAGGATTCACCGTACCGAGCACATTGCTTACCTGGGTAATACTGACAATCTTGGTACGTTCGTTGAACAAACTGGCGAATTCATCGATGTTTATCTCTCCTTTTTCGTTAATAGGGATAACACGGATGGCAATGCCTTTCTTGGCTGCCTGCAACTGCCAAGGCACAATATTGGAATGGTGCTCCATAGTAGAGATGATGACCTCGTCGCCCTCGCTCATAAACTCATCACAGAAAGAGGAGACAACGAGATTCAGACTCTCGGTAGTACCACGGGTAAAGATGATTTCCTCTACTTTGGGAGCATTGATAAACTTGCGTACTGTCTCGCGGGCAGCCTCATGAAGATCTGTAGCCTGCTGAGAAAGGTAATGCACACCTCTATGCACATTGGCATTGACGTTAAGATATTCATCACGCATAGCATCAAGCACACATAAAGGCTTCTGTGTAGTAGCAGCATTATCGAGATAAACCAAAGGCTTGTCGTACACCGTTCTCGAAAGTATCGGGAAATCGGCTCTTATTTTGTTAATATCATACATAATTTTAAGGAGTTAAGAAGTTAAGGAGTTAAAGAAGTTAAGACATCGGTAAATCTGTTTTCAAAAGGAATCTCAAACAATATAACAATTGTCTTAACTCCTTTAACTTCTTAACTCCTTTAACTACATATTATTACTTGCAAAGCTTGCATCCCTCGCACTTATTGAGTTCACCACGGAATCGCTTCTCTACGAGATGATGCAGACGGTCGCGCAATGGCTCCAGCTCCATCTTGTCGATGACTTCGTTGATAAATGCAAACTGAAGAAGCAACTTAGCCTCCTCACGGCTCACACCACGCTGCTGCATATAGAACAAGGCAGCATCGTTAAGCTGACCGACAGTGCTGCCATGCGCACACTTCACATCATCGGCATATATCTCCAACATAGGCTGGGTGAACATACGGGCAGTCTTGGTGGCACAAAGATTCTGATTAGTTTCCTGAGATGTTGTCTTCTGAGCACCATGACGTACCAACACACGACCAGCAAAGGCTCCTCGGGCCTCACCATCGAGTACATATTTATAAAGTTCATTGCTGGTACAATGTCCCACCTGATGATCAATGAGTGTATTGTTATCCACCACCTGATTCTTATCGGCAATGACACAACCATTGCAGAAACATTCTGCTCCCTCGCCCTTGAACACCAAGTCGAGACGGTTGCGGGTGATACCATTATGAAGGGTTATCACATTATGGTTCACACGGCTGTTGGCCTGCTGCTCTATATAAACATTGCTGACACGACGGTTCTTGTAATGAGTCTCCTCAAGACAATAAAGATCAAGACTCGCATTCTCGCCTACAAAAGCCTCAATAACCTGTGTGGCAAGGAAATTCTTGTCGTCAGCTGCATGGTCGCAGAAAAGGAACTTTGCCTCAGCACCCTGCTCCAAGACGATGAGAACACGACGATTCACCATCAGGTCGACATCCGAGCGAAGAATATTGATGACCTGCACAGTACGCTCCACCTTTACATTCTTGGGCACATAGATGAACAAGCCATCCTGAGCCAAGACTGTATTCAGGGCAGTAATGCCATCCTCGTCTGTTTTGGCAATCTTAGCATAGTATTTCCCGATGAATTCAGGGTTTTCTGCAGCAATCTTGCTCAAAGAATCCACGATAACGCCCTCTGGAAGTTCTACCTTTGGAAGAGCTTTGTTATAGAAAGCATCATTAACCACGAAGTATAGCGAAGTACTGAGATTGGGCACATCACAACGGAAAGCCTGATAAGGGTCTACAGGAATCTCCAGTCGATTCAGGTTCAAGCCATAGTCGGGCTCGAAGATGGCACTCATATCTGTGTACTTGTATCTCTCCACCTTGCGAGAAGGAAAGCCCAGACGACGGAAGTCCTCAAAAGCTGCATCGCGCACAGCATTGAGCACCTCGGCACTGTTCTTCTTGATCATTCTCGACGAAGACTGATACAAGTCTAAATATTGTTTTTCTGAATGCATAATATTCAATTTATAATTAATAAACAACAATGAATAAACAGAGGCTTGCCTTTCATGGCAAAGCCTGTTATGATTGAGACATTATCATTTATTCTTTTTCATCTACCTCAGCCTTGATCCAGTCGTAGCCACGAGCCTCAATCTCCTTGGCAAGTTCAGGACCGGCAGTCTTCACGATTCTACCTTTATAGAGTACGTGAACCACACTTGGCTTAATCATATCGAGCAGACGCTCATAGTGAGTGATGACGATGGCAGATGTCTTGTCGGTATGCATCTTGTTCACGCCATCAGCCACAATACGCATCGCATCTACATCGAGACCAGAGTCTGTCTCATCAAGGATAGAGAGCTTTGGCTCCAACATTGCCATCTGGAAAATCTCATTGCGCTTCTTCTCTCCACCAGAGAAACCTTCGTTGACAGAACGGCGAGCCAACTTGCTGTCAAGTTCTACCAACTCACGCTTCTCGCGCATCAGTTTCATAAACTCACTTGTATTCAAAGGCTCCAAACCCTGATACTCGCGCTTGGCATTGATGGCAGCACGCATGAAGTTGGTCATAGATACGCCAGGAATCTCTACTGGATATTGGAAAGAAAGGAACAAACCTTCGCGGGCACGGTCCTCTGGCTTCATATCCAGCAGGTTCTTGCCGTTGAAGATAGCCTCGCCCTCAGTTACTGTATAGAGAGGGTTGCCTGTGAGCACAGCACTCAAGGTTGACTTACCAGAACCATTAGGTCCCATAATCGCATGTATCTCGCCGTCATTAATAGTCAGGTTGATACCTTTCAATATTTCTTTGCCTGCAATAGTTGCATGCAGATTCTTTACCTCTAACATAATTTTAGTCAATTTTTATTGATTTCATCGAGAATTATGATGATTATCCTACGGTTCCTTCGAGTGAAACACTCAGGAGTTTCTGTGCCTCAACGGCAAACTCCATAGGCAACTTGTTGAGCACATCCTTGGCATAACCATTTACGATCAGGCCGACTGCCTCCTCAGTTGGAATGCCGCGCTGATTGCAATAGAAGAGCTGGTCTTCAGAAATCTTCGAGGTGGTTGCCTCATGCTCGAACACGGCGGTATCGTTTTGCGCATCCATATATGGGAAAGTATGTGCTCCACAATCACTGCCCAACAACAATGAGTCACAAGAACTGTAGTTACGGGCATTGTCGGCATTAGCTGTGGCACGTACCAGACCTCGATAAGAGTTCTGGCTATGTCCTGCCGAGATACCTTTCGATATAATGGTACTCTTGGTATTCTTACCCATATGAATCATCTTGGTACCTGTATCGGCCTCCTGATAATTGTTGGTAACAGCCACACTGTAAAACTCAGCTACAGAGTTGTCGCCACGCAGGACACAGGAAGGATACTTCCAGGTAATGGCGGAGCCCGTCTCTACCTGAGTCCAACTCAACTTCGAGTTGACACCACGCAAGTCGCCTCGCTTGGTCACGAGATTCAAGACTCCACCCTTTCCATGTTCATCACCAGGATACCAGTTCTGAACGGTAGAATACTTCACCTCGGCATTGTCCTTAACGATAATCTCGACAATAGCTGCATGGAGCTGGTTCTCATCACGCATAGGTGCTGTACATCCCTCTAAGTAAGAAACGTAGGCATCGTCGTCGGCAATAATCAATGTACGCTCAAACTGACCTGTATTGCGGGCATTAATGCGGAAATAGCTGCTCAACTCCATAGGACAGCGAACACCCTTTGGAATATAGACAAAGGAACCGTCACTGAACACACAGCTGTTCAAGGCTGCATAGAAGTTGTCGCGATATGGCACTACTGTTCCCAAATACTCTTTCACCAAATCGGGATGTTCCTTGATGGCCTCACCAATACTGCAGAAAATAACGCCCTTCTCTCGAAGCTTCTCCTTGAAAGTTGTCTTCACCGACACGGAGTCCATGATGGCGTCTACTGCGGTTCCACTCAGAGCCAAGCGCTCCTCCAGAGGAATGCCAAGCTTGTCGAATGTCTTCTCCAACTCAGGGTCTATCTCCTTGTTCTTAGGCTTCTTAGCCAATGGGTCGGCATAGTAAGATATCTCCTGATAGTTGACAGGTGGCACATGTACATGTCCCCACTTTGGTTCCCTAAGTGTCTTCCAGTAATGGTAGGCTTTCAGACGAAATTCGAGCATCCATTCGGGCTCTCCTTTCTTCTGAGAGATAAGGCGCACAACATCCTCGTTGAGTCCTTTCTCTATGATTTCAGTATGCACGTCAGTGGTAAAGCCATACTCATATTTCTGGTCTATCACGTCCTTGACAACCTGATTTTGTTCTTTCTCTTTCTCTGCCATTGTTATTCAGAATAACCTTTCGTTATTTTAACCATAAATAGGGATAAACCTCTTGAGGCTCATCCCTACCTTATTATATTATATATATGATAGAGCGAAAGGAAAGGTGATTTGACCGAAACTACGTTTCTTACTCCTCATTTCCAATTCTTCGCTCCTCATTCACTCTTCACTTTATTAAAGTTTCTGCTCTACCTCGATCTCTGTGAAGGTCTCGATAACGTCACCTTCCTGAATATCGTTGTAGTTGACAAGGCTCAAACCGCACTCCATACCGGTAACCACCTCCTTCACATCATCCTTATAACGCTTCAAGGCTCCGATATCTGCTGTACGAATCACGATTCCGTCGCGGATAACACGGGCTTTATCCTTGGCATGTACCTTACCCTCGGTAACGAGACCACCGGCAATAGTACCCACCTTAGAAATCTTGAAGGTCTGCTTAACCTCAACCTGACCGGTAACGATTTCCTTCTTCACCTTGTCGAGCATACCGACCATAGCGCTCTTGATATCGTCGATAGCATCGTAGATGATGGAGTAAGTGTTGATTTCCACGCCCTCACGGTCGGCAGCCTTGCGTGCATCAGCAGAAGGACGAACCTGGAAACCAACGATGACTGCATCTGAAGCAGATGCCAGCATCACGTCGTTCTCAGAAATCTGACCTACAGCCTTGTTGACTACGTTCACCTGAACCTTCTCGGTAGAAAGCTTGATGAATGAGTCGCTCAAAGCCTCAACAGAACCGTCGGTATCACCCTTCACAATGACATTCAACTCATGGAATTCACCACGTGCGATACGGTGAGAGATATCACCAAGAGTCAAGCGCTTCTGAGTACGCAAGCCCTGCTCACGCTGCAGCTGCTCACGCTTATTGGCTATCTCGCGAGCCTCCTGTTCAGTCTCGATAACATGGAACTGATCACCGGCAGTAGGAGCACCATTCAAACCAAGGATAATGGCTGGCTCTGCAGGAGCAGCTGACTTGATGTTGGCATTACGCTCATTGAACATCGCCTTCACACGACCCCAAGAAGTACCGGCGAGAACAATATCACCAACCTTCAAGGTACCATTGGCAACCAATACGGTAGATACATATCCACGTCCCTTGTCGAGAGAAGACTCGATGATGGTACCTGTGGCACGACGGTTAGGGTTAGCCTTCAAATCGAGCATATCAGCCTCGAGGAGTACCTTGTCGAGCAAGTCGTGAACACCGATACCCTTCTTGGCACTGATTTCCTGGCACTGGTACTTACCACCCCATTCCTCAACGAGCAGGTTCATGTTAGCCAAGTCCTCACGAATACGGTCTGGGTTGGCACCTGGCTTATCTATCTTGTTGATGGCGAATACCATTGGCACACCGGCAGCCTGAGCATGGGCGATAGCCTCCTTGGTAGTAGGCATCACAGAGTCGTCGGCTGCGATGATGATGATGGCGATATCGGTGGCCTGAGCACCACGGGCACGCATGGCGGTGAACGCCTCATGACCAGGAGTATCCAGGAAGGTTACCTTGCGACCGCTGTTCAGTGTCACACTGTAAGCACCGATGTGCTGGGTAATACCACCCGCCTCACCGGCAATCACATTGGTATTGCGGATGTAGTCGAGCAAAGAAGTCTTACCATGGTCTACGTGACCCATCACAGTTACGATTGGAGCACGTGGAACCAAATCGTTCTCATCATCCACTTCCTCGCTGACAGCTTCCTGAACCTCAGCGCTGACATATTCGGTCTTGAAGCCGAACTCCTCTGCCACCATATTGATGGTCTCTGCATCCAGACGCTGGTTGATAGATACCATGATTCCAACACCCATCAAGGTAGAGATAACCTGAGTAACGCTGATATCCATCATCGTAGCCAATTCGCTTACGGTCACGAACTCTGTAAGTTTCAGTATCTTACTCTCCTTCTGCTCCTGACGAACCTGGTCCTGAAGTTTCTCCTGCACAGCCTCGCGCTTTTCCTTACGGTACTTAGCACCCTTCTTGTTCTGGCTCTTGCTTGTAAGACGGGCAAGGGTTTCCTTTACCTGGCGTGCTACAGCCTCGTCGTCGACCTCTATCTGACGCTGGTTATTGCCCTTGTTGTTATTGTTCTTATTCTTGTTTTTATTCTTTTTCTTGCCGCCACCATTATTGTTATTGTTCTGGTTGCCGCCACCATTATTGTTATTGTTCTGGTTGCCGCCATTGTTATTGTTGTTCTTGCCGTTATTGCCCTGCGAAGACTCGGCATTGATGTCTACACGCTCCTTATTGATGCGCACACGCTTCTTACGCTCGCTATGCTGCTGGGCAAACTTGTCCTCACGCTCCTTACGGCGCTCCTCCTTGGTCTTCTTCTTAGGACGAGTGCTCTGATTAAGGGTAGAAAGGTCTATCTTTCCGAGCACCTTAGGCTCATTGGCAGCAAACTTCTGCTCGCTCTTCAGTGTGAAGACCGTATTGGTTGCAGCTGGCTGAGCTGCTACAGGCTGACTGGCAGTCTTTTCTTCCTTAGCTTCAGGCTTGCTTTCCTTCACCTCAGGCTTACTTTCCTTAGCTTCTGGCTTGTTGACAGGCTTGACTTCCACCTTTTCAGACTTATTTTCCGCCTTAACTTCTGGCTGCTTGGCAACAGACTCTACATCAGACTTCTGAGTTTTTTCTACTACAGAAGCTGTCTCAACAGGCTTTTCCTCCTTCTTAGGAGCATTGTTTACTGGCGCAGGACTGACGGCAGCAGTCTCTGTTTCCTTCGCCTCTGTCTTTTTAGGAGCAGCAGACTGAGCAGCATTTGCCTTGCCGATTTGGTCCAGGTCAATCTTGCCCAGCGGCTTAAACTGCTGCTGGCGGCTTGACTCGAGGATGCTTTCGGCGCGGTTGTCCTTAGGCTCTGGTGCACGCTTCTTCTCTTTGGTCTTCTTAGTGAAGAGCTTTTCTGCCTGATTACGAACTTCCTTATCCTGACTGAAGGCATCATTGAGCGCCTTATATTGTTCGTCGCTCAACTTGAAGTTCAGTTCGGCTTTCACCTCCCCTAATTCGTTTCTTTTTTCCAGGAATTCAACTGCCGTCTGAAGTCCTATGTTCAATTCACGTAGTGCTTTGTTTAATCTGATGCTCATATTTATACTTTCTATCTCCTTCTTTTTTATTTATTAATTTTCGAACTCGGCACGCAATACTTTCAAGACACTGTCAACAGTTTCCTCTTCGAGGTCTGCCTTCTCAATCAGCATGTTGCGTGGAGCCTTCAGCACCTGCTTGGCGGTATCAAGACCAATACCCTTGATGGCATCAATCACCCACTGGTCAATTTCGTCAGAGAACTCGTCCAGATAGATATCCTCATCAGCGTCTGCCTCATTGATTTCACGGAATACATCGATGGTGTACTCGGTGAGCATGGAAGCCAACTTGATGTTCATACCACCACGACCAATAGCCAAACTTACCTCCTCTGGCTGCAAATACACCTCTGCCTTGTGATTTTCCTCGTCGATATTGACAGAGGTAATCTGGGCAGGAGCCAACGCACGCTGGATGAAGAGCTTGATGTTGCTTGAGTAATTGATAACGTCGAGGTTCTCGTTGCAAAGCTCGCGCACGATACCATGTACACGGCTTCCCTTTACACCGACACAGGCTCCCACTGGGTCTATGCGCTCATCAAAAGACTCTACTGCTATCTTGGCACGCTCGCCAGGCATACGTGCTATGCGACGGATGGCAATAAGACCATCATTGATCTCAGGCACTTCGGCCTCGAGGAGTCGCTGCAAGAAGATGGGAGCTGTACGGCTGAGGATAATCTTTGGATTGTTGTTCTCGTTGTCCACTCTCAGGATGACGGCACGCACGGTCTCACCTTTACGATATACGTCGGCAGGAATCTGCTCTGACTTAGGCAGGATCAACTCATTGTTCTCATCGTCTACAATGAGCACTTCGCGCTTCCATACCTGATATACCTCACCAGAGATAACCTGACCCACACGGTCCTTGTACTTGTTGTACAATGAGTCATGCTCCAGCTCGAGAATCTTGGACGCCAATGTCTGACGAAGGTTCAGGATGGCACGACGGCCAAACTTATTGAAATCAACCTTCTCGCTCACATCCTCGCCAACCTCGTAGTCAGCCTGGATCTTGCGTGCCTCAGCCAATGGGATCTCTTTGTTCTCATCCTCCACCTCGCCATCTGCTACAACCACACGGTTGCGGTAGATTTCGAAGTCACCCTTGTCTGGGTTTACGATGACGTCGAAGTTTTCATCACTACCGAAAATCTTGGCAAGCACATTGCGGAAGCTTTCCTCCAACACGCTCACCAATGTAGTACGGTCGATATTCTTGGTTTCTTTAAACTCGCGGAATGTATCAATCATACTCGCAGTTTCTTCTTGCATTTTCTTTACTGCCATAGCTTATTTGAAACTTATTACGTATTTTGTATATTTTACCTTATCCATCTGATAGGTATGCAGCACGTCCTGCTTCACAGGGCGCTTCTTGCCTTCTACCTTTACTTTCTCCTCAACACTCACACTGAAGTCGTTGCCATCTACAGAATGCAGAATGCCCTTCACCTTCTTGCCATCAGCATCGAGCACCTCCACCTCCTTACCGATGAAGTTGACGTACTGCTGTGGTACCTTGAAAGGCTGCCCAAGTCCTGCAGAACCAACTTCCAGCTCATAGTCCTCCTCATCACGATTCAAGTGGTCCTCTATAAATCTGCTCAGGGCCACACAGTCCTCTATCCACACACCATCGGCATGATCTATTTCAACGACAATCTTGTCGTCAGGACTGATTTCAATGCTTACCAAGAAATATTCCTTGTCTTGGAGCCATTCGTCAACTAATTTTTTTACGACGTTTTTATCTATCATATATTTCTTATTAAAATAAAATGAGGAACTCTTTGTGAGCCCCTCATTCCACTGAACGTTGCAAAATTACGATTTTTTTTGGTTCTGACCAAAGTTTTTTGAATATTTTATTCTACAACATGCACATTTTTAATCATTTGTGTACCTTTTCGCCCTCTTTTTCGCTGGGCCTCAGGAGTTTTTTATATTCTTCGGGTGTATTGAGTAATCTGACAGCTTCCTTCACCTGTTTGTCATAACGTAAGGAATTTCTGATGGCTCCACCCTGATAATAGTAGGCTGCCACAATATCATTTTCGAGCAAGCGCTTGATGTACTGCTTGTTATAGTCGAGATCCTTGGCCACATTGTGACTCAGTTTCTTGGCAAGGGCATCGAATTCTGGCTTCGCATCATCATAATAACCTTCAAAACGGGCCAGTTTCATCAGATCTTTCAGATACTTCTCCGTCTCTCTGTCATACTTGAAGTCGGCTTTCAGTACACGAGCCTTAAACTCCTCGTAATCAGCATCGGTAAGAGCAAAATCCTTGGCCGGAGCTATCGTAGGATGCTTGGCAATATAATCCACCTCGTAGTTGAGCATCAGCTCGTTACTGTCGCGTGCTCCTGCCAGATAGTAAGCGATATTGGGCAGCGAGTCGGGCTTCACCTCTACATCCGGCTTCACGCCACCACCATCACGTACCTCACGTCCTCCTGCTGTATAGAACACCTTGGTAAGCGAATCGGGCACATGCTCCACATATCCACCCTTGGCATGCTTGTAGTTGAGAGCCTGCACACATCGCCCGCTGGGAATGTAATACTTGCTCGTGGTAAGTTTCATCTGTCCATTGTAAGGCAAGTCCATCGTAGCCTGAACAAGTCCCTTTCCATACGTGCGCGTACCTAATATAATAGCACGGTCATAATCCTGCAGGCTTCCACTCAATATCTCGGCTGCGCTGGCAGTATTTCCGCTCACAAGCACCACGATAGGCATCAGCGTATCAATAGGCTCCACCGTGGTTTTGTATTCATTGTTGGCACGCTGCAGCTTACCCTTCATCGTTAGCACGACCTTATCCTTGGGCAAGAACATATTCACAATGCTCACCGCCTCGCTTACAGAGCCTCCGCCATTGTTACGCAAGTCGAAGACAAGTTTCTTGGCTCCCTGCTTCTTCAAGTCGATAAAAGCACGGCGCACATCCTTGGCACACTGGTCGGTAAAGGAGTTGAAATTAATATAACCTATTCCACCGTCCAACAACCCATAATAAGGTAGAAATGGCATCTGTATGGTGCGTCGGGTGAGCTTCACCTTCATCACCTTGCCCGTACTTGGGCGCTTCACCTTAAGAATAAACGACGTGCCGGGCTCTCCGCGAAGGCGGTCGCTCACATAGCTCACCTCCTTGCCCTTCATCGTAGAGTCGTTAATACTCAGAATGATGTCACCCTTCTTAAGTCCTGCCTCCTGGGCTGGCATTCCCTCGTAAGGCTCGTTGATAACCGTATAACCCAACTGATAGTTGTATCTCACTACCGAACCTATACCAGCATACTTGCCCGTAAGCATATTCTTGAGTTCCTTCACTTCCGACTCTGGATAATACTCTGTGTATGGATCAAGGCTCCGCAACATGGCATTGATGCCGTTGCCTATCACCTCATCAGCATCGAGTGTATCCACATACATCATATCCAAATTCTTATAGATAGACGTAAAGACATCCATATTCTTAGCTACCACAAAGTCGTGATTTTTCTCCTTTTGTGCCCATGCAGGCATGGCGAGCACCATGGCGAGCACCATTACATATAATTTATTTATCATCTCGTTTATTTATTTCTAAAAACTACACTATGCGTTGAAGTACGCCTTTCGCCTACAAAAATACTCATTTATATCCTAAAAAGAAGCCTAAATCACAAAAAAATGATGTTTTTTTACTGAAAATTCATTTTTTTCTGAAAAAAATTTGGTGGAATAAAAAAAAGTCACTACCTTTGCAACCGCAAATGAGAAATCATTTACCTCTAATGCTTCAATAGCTCAGTTGGTTAGAGCACCTGACTGTTAATCAGGGGGTCGTTGGTTCAAGCCCATCTTGAAGCGCATCAAGCAAAGCCTTGCAAGTCATAAACTTGCGAGGCTTTATTGTTTTTATACATTTCTAAGTTGCACCCTACCTGTAAGGGCAAAAGCCTTATAAATTATTAGGAGTTTTAAAGCTTTTGCCCTTACAGGACGTCAAGTTTGCGTCCGTAATAACCCAGGGCGATACCCTGGGCTAAGAGCTTCTGCCCCTTCAGGGCGTGTGGGGCAAAAACTTGCGAAACTTCAGTAATGAGCCCACTTCAAAAAGTAGTTTTTGGTTCTTTTCCCCACAAAATGCCATTTGATTATCAGATGGTTACATATGAAGAAATTATCAAAAATGACTTTTTCAAGTGGGTTCAGTAATAATCATGTTCTAATGGAAGAAGTAAAGAATATAGGTAAAGTTGCAGGTTGTTTAATAGTTTTTTTGAAAGAAAAGTCTCAAAGTATCATTATTAACTTAAAAATCTTTGTAATACATTGATTGACAGGCGTATATAATAAATGATACTTTTTGTGTTTTGTTGCAAAAAGTATCATAAAAGTCTCATTTTAGGCTGATTTTTTTGGCTTTTTCAGCCTTTTCCCAGTCTTCTGCTTTATCTTTTCTTTATCAGATGCTTCATTCCATCGGAGAAACGTTTGTGGATCAATTGCGTCATGTTTGCCAATTTTCGTCCGAATCAAATCAAGCTGCTTACTTTCAACGATGAACCGATCTGCTTTTTCAGAAAGTAGATTATCTCGGCGGCAGGATAGAGATGTGCATCCATGCAAGTATTCTTCATTATGTTTTCTTTGAATGCTTGTTGGAAATAGAAATGATAGCGCCCAAATAAATTTTATTATTTGGGCATTCGTTGCCCACCGTATTGGCAGTGTGTGCCCAAGGCTTGTTCTGTTGATGCCCGCTGGTTGTTCAGCGGATGCCCATCCGTCGGTCCGTAAGGGATCATGTGGTGGGCACGAACTTCTTTAACTTCTTTAACTTCCCATTTGCGTAAGTTGTCTTAATGATTGATTATCTTAATAACGTGGAATAAGGTAAAATGCTGCATCGAAAATGATATTTTTCGCTTAAAATGAGACTTTTATGATACTTCTATGATACTTTATGTTATATTTCAATAGAAGTCTCATTATTGATAACTGGTATTATATCAATTAGTTATAACGATATTGAATATCAAAAAATGATACTTTGATACATTTTCATCAAAAAAAACAAATTAACGTGCATGAACCATATTAATTTAGCCAACCATCTACAGAATCTTATTTATTACAAGGATGAGTATCGCTTATTCTATCCAAGAACACCTGCAGATATCAGGCATAATATAACGGAGCCGAAAAAGGGCACGCTTCTTTTGGAAACGTGCCCTATATATAATAATGTATAATACGGATTATTCTACATCATTGTTGTGGTCGAGAGAATCGTTGAAGTCTCTTGGAGCCTGCTCCTCACCGCGATGCTCATAACGACGAGGCTGACGAGCTGGACGCTCACCACGAGCCTCATGACGGTCGTCGCGACGTGGACGACGCTCACCACGCTCAGGACGTGGACGACGCTCACGCTCTACATAACCCTCTGGCTTCTCCATCAATACACGATGAGAGAGCTTGTACTTACCTGTCTTAGGATCAATCTCCATCAACTTCACCTTGATCTTGTCGCCTTCCTTGATACCAGCCTCTTCAACTGTCTCAAGACGCTTCCAGTCAATCTCAGAGATATGGAGCAAACCATCCTTACCTGGCAGAATCTCTACGAAGCAACCGTAAGGCATGATTGAACGAACTGTACCCTCGTACACCTCACCAACCTCAGGAACAGCCACGATAGCCTTAATCTTAGCCAAAGCTGCATCGATAGAATCCTTGTTAGGAGCAGATACCTGTACGTGACCCTTACCTTCAGTCTCTTCGATAGTGATAGTAGCACCAGTATCCTCCTGCATCTGCTGGATGATCTTACCACCAGGACCGATGACAGCACCGATGAACTCCTTAGGAATATCGAGAGCTACAATACGTGGAACCTGTGGCTTCATCTCAGCACGTGGCTCAGAGATAGTCTCCATCATGCAGTTGAGGATGTGCTCACGACCAGCCTTAGCCTGCATCAAAGCCTCCTCGAGGATTTCAAAGCTCAAGCCATCGCACTTGATATCCATCTGTGTAGCGGTCAAACCATCACGGGTACCTGTGGTCTTGAAGTCCATATCACCCAAGTGGTCCTCATCACCGAGGATATCGCTGAGGATAGCATACTTGTCCTCACCTGGGTTCTTGATAAGACCCATGGCAATACCAGAAACTGGCTTCTTCATAGGAACACCAGCATCCATCAGGGCGAGTGTACCTGCACACACTGTAGCCATAGAAGAAGAACCGTTAGACTCCAAAATCTGGCTTACCAAACGTACTGTATAAGGGAAGTCGGCAGGAATCTGACCCTTCAAACCACGCCATGCCAAATGACCATGACCAATCTCACGACGACCTACGCCACGCTGAGCCTTAGCCTCGCCTGTTGAGAATGGAGGGAAGTTATAGTGGAGGAGGAAGCGCTGGTAGCTCTTCTCGAGCACACCGTCGATAAGCTTCTCATCCATCTTGGTACCGAGAGTACATGTAGAAAGAGACATTGTCTCACCACGCTGGAAGATAGCGCTTCCGTGAGGCATTGGCAGAGGAGATACCTCGCACCAGATAGGACGGATATCAGTAGTAGCACGACCATCAAGACGCAAGCCCTCATCGAGGATGCAACGACGCATAGCATCGCGCAAAACGTCATCATAGTAGCGAGTAGCCTCAGCATGCTTCTCTTCGAGTTCATCCTCAGAAAGATCGGCATGTGCTGCGTCATACTTCTCGAGGAAGTCAGCCAAAACCTTGTCGAAAGCATCCTGACGTGCATGCTTCTCCAAAGCCTGATGATTGATATCATAAGCTGGCTTGTAAAGCTCAGACTTGATCTGCTCACGGAGTTCCTCGTCGTTAACCTCGTGGTCATACTCACGCTTCACGTCAGTACCCTTCTCCTTAGCCAACTCATACTGGAGCTCGCACATAGGCTTGATAGCCTCAGCAGCCACCTTGAGGGCACCGATAAGATCCTGCTCTGAAACTTCCTTCATCTCGCCTTCCACCATCATGATGTTGTCCTTAGTGGCACCAACCATGATGTCCATGTCGGCCTCTTCCATCTGCTGGAAGGTAGGGTTAACAACATACTCGCCATTGATACGAGCCACGCGAACCTCTGAGATATAGTACTCGAAAGGAATATCTGAACAAGCCATGGCAGCTGAAGCAGCAAAACCAGCAAGAGCATCTGGCTGGTCAACACCATCGGCTGAAAGCAACATTACCTGTACATAGACTTCTGCATGGTAGTTAGAAGGGAAAAGTGGACGCAAGGCGCGGTCCACAAGGCGAGAGGTAAGGATTTCCTCATCGCTGGCTTTGCCTTCGCGCTTGGTGAAACCACCAGGGAAACGACCTGCAGCACTGTACTGCTCACGATAATCTACTTGCAAAGGCATAAAATCTGTACCCGGAACTGCATCCTTTGCTGCACAAACAGTTGCGAGAAGCACTGTGTTACCCATGCGGAGAACCGCAGCACCATCAGCCTGTTTTGCAACTTTTCCGGTCTCAATTGTGATGGTTCTTCCATCAGGCAACTGAACACTTTTTGTAATTACGTTCATCTAAAAATTTAAAAACTTATTGTTTTGTCTAACATCTAATATATAAAACGGCGCAAAGATACCTCTTTTATTATTAATAAGCAAAGAAAACCGCATTTATTTTCAAGTTTTTTGAATATTTTATTCTTTGCTGATGGTTTATTCCGATTTTATTGCTACCTTTGCAACCGATAATTTTGCAAAATAACAAGACACATGAAGATAACCAAACTCTATTCAGCTGCGGTCGTAGTAATGGCTGCACTGACTTTTGCTTCTTGCAGCAACAAGAAGTTCCACATCAACGGAAACATTACCGAGGCGAAAGACTCCATGCTCTATCTGGAGAACATCAGCCTCGACGGACCTGTAGCTATCGACTCTGTAAAGCTCGGTGAAGACGGTTCTTTTGCCTTCGAGGAAACAGCCAAAGACTCAGTATGTCCTGACTTCTATCGCCTGCGCATTGCCGGACAGACCATCAACCTCTCCATCGACTCCACAGAAACCATCAGCGTGAAGGCTGCGTACCCAAGCATGAGCTACCAGTATACAGTGGAAGGTTCTGAAAACTGCAGCACCATCAAGGAGCTGTCACTCAAGCAGATGAAACTGCAGGCCCTCGTCAACGAGATAGCCCAAAATCCTAATGTAGGTGTCGACTCTGCCGATGTCATCATCGACCGTGCCATCAATGCCTACAAGCAGGATATCAAGACCAACTATATCTTCAAGGCTCCTATGATGGCATCATCTTACTATGCTCTGTTCCAGACTCTGCAGGTAGGACGTGTGAACACTCTTATCTTCAACCCACGCAACAACAAGGACGACGTCAAAGTATTCGCGGCAGTAGCTACAAGCTGGGACACTTACTATCCAAATGCCGAACGCGGAAAGAACCTGCACAACATTGCCATACAGGGCATGAAAGACATACGCATCATTGAGAACCAGATGGCAGCACAGCAACTCGATGCCAGCAAGGTACAGGTGAACGGAGTCATCGAACTCGCCCTGCAAGACAACAAGGGTGTGACACGCAAACTCACCGACCTGAAAGGTAAGGTGGTTCTGCTCGACTTCCATCTTTTTGCCGGCGAACAGAGCACCAAGCGAATCATGATGCTCCGCGAGCTATACAACAAGTACCATGCTGCAGGATTTGAGATCTATCAGGTATCAGTCGATCCCGACGAGCATTTCTGGAAGACATCTACAGCCGCCCTGCCATGGATAAGCGTACGCGATGAAGACGGCATTCAGGGAGCAAGTGTGGCTAAGTACAACGTACAGAGCATCCCTACCTTCTTCCTTATCGACAGAAGTAACACATTGCGCTCTCGCGATGTACAGATCAAAGACCTCGATGCAGCAATCAAAGCATTGCTGTAAGAGGTCTTCCCCATTCTTTCACAACACCCCTTCACCGCACACCCCTTTTTATTCTCCTATAAGACAGATGTTTATATCCATATAGAGGAAAACACTGAGCCTAAAATAAACATAAACCTAAAAAGTCAAAAGATGAGACTTTTCATGACACAACACTTTTGGTGCCTACAACCGCTTCGACAACATCGAGGGATTCGAGATTGCAGGCGAGGACAAAGTGTTCCATCCTGCTACAGCCCGCCATTTCTGGCAGCCAGGCAACGACACGTGGAATGAATGTATCACCGTGGTAAGCCCTGAGGTAAAGAAACCTATTGCCCTGCGCTATTGTTTCAAGAACTTCCAGCTCGGCAACATGGCAAATGCAGGTGGACTGCCTCTATTCCCATTCCGCACAGACAACTGGTAAACTATCAAACAAGAATAAAACACAACCCATCATGGAGCATCCTCTAAGCAAATTCAAATTCTGCCCTATCTGCGGTTCAACACACTTCGAAATCAACAACTTCAAAAGCAAGAAGTGCGGAAGTTGCGGATTCACATACTATGCCAATCCAAGCAGCGCCACCGTAGCCTTTATCATGAATGAGAAAGACGAGCTATTGGTAGTAAGGCGCAAGAACGAGCCAGCCAAGGGCACTCTCGACTTACCTGGAGGATTCGCAGACATGGAGGAGACGGGCGAAGAAGGGGTTATGCGCGAAGTAATGGAAGAGACAGGACTGGAGGCTACATCCGTAGCCTACCAGTTCAGTATCCCCAACCTTTATCTCTATTCTGGGCTCACCATCCACACACTCGATATGTTTTATATAGTAGAAGTGAAAGACCTCTCACATGTCGAGGCAAAAGACGACGCTGCAGAATACCTGTGGATTCCTCTGAACGAAATACGGCTAGAGGAGTTTGGTCTGCGTTCCATCCGTCAGGGGCTCAGCCGGTTTCTAAAAAAGTCCTGAAGAGAAAAAGCTAAAATTGAAAGTACAAACTGCCATTCATGTTTCACCACATGTCTGGCTTTTTTGTTGATGCCTTTATTCCCCCAAAAAAGACTTGACTATTACAACAAGACAAAAAGCAGAAAAACCTGCCTTTTACCCTCATAAGACCGATTTTAGAGCCTAAAACATTAAAAAAGCAAAAAAAATCCCCATATAATAAGGTATAAGCAAAAAGTTTACTTACTTTTGCCAACCGAAAGAAAAATTGTATATAAGCTTATGCAAGAAAATTTAGTTATCGTCGAGAGCCCTGCAAAGGCCAAGAAAATCGAAGAGTACTTAGGAAAAGACTATAAGGTTATGTCCTCTTACGGTCATATACGCGACTTAAAAAAGAGGGAATTGAGTATAAACGAGCAGACCATGGAACCAGATTACGAGATTCCAGAAGAGAAGAAAAAGCTCGTTACCGAATTGAAATCGGCAGCCAAGAAAGCCAAGAAGATTTGGCTGGCTTCCGATGAGGACCGCGAGGGAGAAGCCATCAGCTGGCACCTTTGCGAAGTACTCGGACTGGATGAGGAGAAGACAAACCGTATCGTTTTCCACGAGATTACCAAACCAGCCATACTGGATGCCATAGAGCACCCACGCCATCTGGACATGAACTTAGTCAATGCCCAGCAGGCACGTCGTGTACTCGACCGTATCGTAGGTTTCAAACTCTCACCCGTGCTTTGGCGTAAGGTGAAACCTGCCCTTTCTGCCGGTCGTGTGCAGAGTGTTGCAGTACGCCTCATCGTAGAGCGTGAGCGAGAGGTACAGAAATTCAAGAGTGAGCCATACTTCCGTGTGAATGCCATCTTTGCCCTCATCAATGAGAGCGGCAACGCAACCGAAGTAAAGGCTGAGCTCGACAAGCACTTCAAAACCCAGGAAGAAGTTGATGCCTTCCTCGAGAAGTGCATGGACGCACAATTTACCGTCGATGCAGTGAGCAAGAAGCCTTTGAAGCGCACTCCTGCGCCTCCTTTCACTACTTCTACACTGCAGCAAGAGGCTGCCCGCAAGTTGGGCTTCACCGTAAGCCAGACCATGATGATAGCACAGCGACTCTACGAAAGCGGACGTATCACATATATGCGTACCGACAGCGTCAACCTGTCTACTTTCTGTAAGGATGCCAGTGCAGCCGAGATCAAGAAGGTATATGGTGACAAATACAGCCAGACCCGCAACTATCACACCAGTTCGAAGGGCGCACAGGAAGCACACGAGGCTATCCGCCCTACAGACATGACCGCACTTACCATAGACGGAACCAATCAGGAGAAGCGACTCTACGAGCTTGTATGGAAACGCACCGTCGCCTCACAGATGGCAGACGCACAGATAGAGAAGACAACCATCAATATCGATATAGACAACACTACAGAGAAGTTTGTCGCCAACGGCGAGGTAGTTGTCTTTGATGGTTTCTTGAAAGTTTACCGCGAATCAACCGATGAGGAGGAAAACGGCGAGGAGTCTTCACACATCCTGCCAGCCATGCGTCATGGCGACAAGCTGCAGCGCCGTGAGATAACAGCCACCGAGCGATTCTCTATGGCTCCTGCAAGATATACGGAGGCGAGTCTTGTAAAGAAACTCGAGGATCTCGGCATTGGCCGTCCTTCTACCTATGCACCAACCATCAGCACCATTCAGCAACGTGAGTATGTGCAGAAAGGTGACAAGAGTGGCACAGAGCGTTCATATACAGTCAGCACACTGAAGGGCATCAAGGTGACACAGAAGTTCAAGAAGGAAATGGCCGGCTCAGAGAAAGGCAAACTGCTGCCTACAGATATCGGCATCGTGGTCAACGACTTCCTGATGAAGAACTTCCCCGACATCATGGACTACAACTTTACTGCCAATGTGGAGAAAAAGTTTGATGATATCGCAGAGGGCAATACCGAGTGGAATAAATGGATGAAGAAATTCGACCAAAGCTTTGAACCCGAAGTGGACAAGGTGATAAATGCACGCAGTGAGCATAAAGCCGGCGAGCGTTCACTGGGAGTCGACCCAAAGAGCGGACGCCCTGTATTCGTCAAGATAGGACGTTTCGGACCAGTGGCACAGATTGGATCTGCCGAAGATAAGGAAAAGCCTCTCTTCGCACAGTTGCCTGCCGACAAGAGTATTGAGACCATCACACTCAACGAGGCTATCGAGCTCTTCAAGCTTCCCCGCGAAGTAGGCGAATATGAGGGAACACCTGTTACCATCGGTGCAGGTCGCTTTGGCCCTTACGTTCTCCACAATAAGAAGTATGTTTCCATCCCGAAGGACGAAGACCCAATGAACCTTACACTCGAAAGAGCCATTGAGTTGATAAGAGAGAAACGAGAGAGTGAGCAGAAACGCCACATCAAAGTGTTCGATGAAGATACCAAGCTCGAGCTGCTGAACGGCCGCTACGGTCCCTACATTGCCTATGATGGAAAGAACTACCGCATTCCCAAGAACAAGCAGACTCATGTAGAGGAACTCTCATATGAAGAGTGTATGAACATCATCAAAGAGGCTCCTGAGCCTAAAGCAAGCCGTCGTAAGTAAGCCTATGAAGTCGATTATCATCATCGGATATATGGGCGCCGGAAAGACAACAGTCGGCAAAGCCCTTGCCAAGGAGTTGGGCGTCATGTTCTACGACCTCGACTGGTATATCGAAACTCGCATGCACAAGACCGTCAAGGAAATCTTCGACGAGAAAGGCGAAGAGGGATTCCGTATCATTGAGCACAACATGCTGCACGAAGTAGCCGAGTTCGAGAACGTTGTTGTAAGTTGCGGGGGCGGGACACCCTGCTTTTTTGACAACATGGACTATATGAACCAGTTGGGAACCACCGTCTATCTGAAGGCTACTCCCGAGACTCTCCACGCCCATCTGCAGATGGGCAAGGGCGTGCGACCACTGCTGCTAAACAAGACCCCCGAGGAGGTGGAAACCTTCATCAAGGAACAACTCAAACGGCGAGAGCCCTTCTATCTGAAGGCACAGCACATCTTCGACATCGATGTAATCGACGATTATGACAAGATACAGAATACGGTAAAAAAACTGCGCCTGCAGTTGGGTATATAAAGAACCTCGGAATCAGGCTTCAAGCCGAAGGCTACAACGAGGCTACAAACTGAAACAACCCAATTAAAATATAACACATCACAACAAAACTACATTCATTCCAGAAGAAAAGAAATGAAGAAATGGACTATTGAAGACTCGAATGAACTCTACAACATCAAAGGTTGGGGCACTTCTTACTTTGGCATCAACGAAAAAGGAGATGTCTATGTAACTCCATGCAAAGACAACACGCAGATAGACCTGCGCGACGTCATGGACGAGTTAGCCCTGCGAGACATCACGGCTCCCGTGCTGCTCCGATTCCCCGACATTCTCGACAATCGTATCGAAAAGACTGCCAGTTGCTTCCAAAAAGCCAAAGAGGAATATGGATACAAAGGCGAAAACTTTGTCATCTATCCTATCAAGGTCAACCAGATGCAGCCGGTCGTAGAGGAAATCATATCGCATGGCAAAAAGTTCAATCTCGGTCTTGAGGCTGGCTCTAAGCCAGAACTCCACGCTGTCATTGCCGTACAGTGCCAGAGCGACTCGCTCATCATCTGCAACGGATACAAGGACGAAAGCTATATCGAACTGGCTCTCCTCGCACAGAAGATGGGCAAGCGTATCTTCATCGTAGTAGAAAAACTCAACGAGCTCGATATCATTGCCAAGACTGCAAAAAAACTCAACGTAAGACCCAATATCGGAATACGTATCAAGTTGGCCTCATCAGGCTCTGGCAAGTGGGCTGACAGTGGCGGCGATGCATCCAAGTTTGGTCTGACAAGCGCTGAGTTGCTCACAGCACTCAACAAGATCGATGAGATGGGGCTGCACGACTGCCTGCGGCTCATACACTTCCACATCGGAAGCCAGATTACCAAAATACGACGCATACAAACAGCCTTGCGCGAGGCTGCACAGTTCTATATCAACCTGCACAAGATGGGATATAATGTCGACTTTGTTGACTGCGGAGGCGGATTGGGAGTCGACTACGACGGAACACGTTCTTCAAGCAGCGAAAGCTCCGTCAACTATTCCATCCAGGAGTATGTGAACGACTGCGTATATACGTTTGTCGACGCTGCCAACAAGAACAATATCGCACACCCTAATCTTATCACCGAAAGTGGCCGTTCCCTTTCGGCACATCATTCAGTACTCGTCATCGATGTACTCGAGACAGCCTCGCTGCCAGAGATGCCCGAGGAGTTTGAGGCCAAGGAAGAAGACCACCAGTTGGTAAAAGACCTGTATGATATCTGGGACAACCTGAACCCACGCAATATGCTCGAAGACTGGCATGACGCTGAGCAAATACGCGACGAGGCTTTGGAACTCTTCTCGCATGGCATCGTCGACCTCAAGACAAGAGCCGAAATAGAAGCCATGTACTGGAGTGTATGCCATGAGATTAACAATCTGGCAAAGCACATGAAACACATCCCTGAAGAACTGCGAGGACTCGACAAACTGCTTGCCGACAAGTATTTCTGCAACTTCTCGCTCTTCCAAAGTCTGCCAGACAGTTGGGCTATCGACCAACTCTTCCCTATCATGCCTATACAGCGACTCAACGAGCGCCCAGTAAGAAAAGCCACCTTACAGGACATCACCTGCGACAGCGATGGAAAAGTAGCCAACTTTGTGACCGATGGCCATATTGGTAATGTACTTCCGCTGCACGCACTCAAGAATAACGAGCCTTATTACCTCGGTGTCTTCCTCGTAGGAGCCTATCAGGAAATATTGGGCGACATGCACAACCTGTTCGGTGACACCAATGCGGCGCATATATCAGTAAAGGACGGCAAGTACAACATCGATCAGATCTTCGACGGTGAGACTGTGGAAGAGGTTCTCGACTACGTGCAGTACAACCCCAAGAAACTCGTCCGCCAGTTGGAGCAGTGGGTTACCAAAAGTGTGAAAGAAGGTAAGATTTCACTCGAAGAGGGTAAGGAATTCCTTGCAACCTATCGCAACGGACTCTTCGGATATACTTACCTGCAGTAAACAGATAATCAAGATTCCTCATACAGAGGGCATATCAAAGTCTTAATAGGCTACTGATATGCCCTCTTTCTTTTCTTAGAAAGTGAACAGAAACCATATAGACAACCAACATTGGTCACAATAGAAGCCTCAAGCTGGTCATAATAGACGACAAACGTTGGTCATAATAGACGACCCATAATAGGCATAACAGACTATCATCGCTGACTATTATAACGTGATGGTTTAAGCCACCAACATGTTTCTTTGCAGAGATATGAAGGGCAACTTCATTTGTGGCTATAGACTTTTAAGTAGTCAACTATAAGTATGACTAAAAATAAGTAAGTCAACGTGAATTATAAATAAGTAATAACTGAGTCAACTCATATTATCAATAACACTTAGAGTGGGCAACTAAAATCATTAAACCACAAATAAAAGTTCTATTCATAGCCGTTGGATGTCCGTTCAAAGCCTTTGAATGTCCGTTCAGAGCCTTTGAATGTCCGTTCAAAGCCTTTGAATGCGCGTTCAGAGACTTTGAACAGACATTTCAAAAGCATGAACGGAGATTTATCAACAAGAGACAGAACAAATTCATAAGTAACAGAAAACAAATGCGTAGTGCTAAAATAACTACTCATGGCTATAGGGGTGCCGAATAGTTACTAAAGATAATGTTTCTATTTAAATAACATTAAAAAGCAAGCAAAAACTTGCATATTTAATAAAAACCGTGTTATTTTTGCAACCGAAAATGAAGAAACTGTTACACATATCGTTTACATTCTTGCTTGCCGTGGTACTCGTTATCATGGGAAGCGGGGTAACATTTCTTCATTGCTCATGTTCCGGCAAGACAACCGTGATACTGTCGCATACAGCACAGAACGGCGGTAATTCCGACACCACCAAAGGATGCATGAAGGTAACAAGCGTACGGCTATCGCCTACGACGCAAATGCAGCCAACAGTTTTCGACTTTCATGCCTTCCAGCCTTTGATGGCGATTATTCATGAGTGGCAAATGCCTCATTTGTCTTTCTTGGCAAAGAGAACACTGAGCAACATCATTCCCAAAACCGGATACAGTCCGCCACCAAAACTGTATCTCTATCTTATTGAAGTCCTGACCATTTGAACCTCCATCTTGTCGACATGATGAAGGTAAACCTCGCTATGCGCATAAACCTCATCAGAAATAAGATAAAAAGATGAAAAAGGACAACGAAAAATAAGATAACAATGAACACAAAGCATACTTTACTTGGCATCGCCCTCATAATGCCACTGGCAAGCTTTGCACAGAGCGAAGTGCAACCCAACGAAAAGAAAGACACTATAGCCGACCAGGAGATTAAGGAAGTAACCGTGGTGAGCCGCAAAGCTGGCGTAAGTCGACTGGCTGGAGCCATCAATGGTTCTATCATCAACAAAGACGAACTCTTCAAGGCTGCCTGCTGCAACCTGGGCGAGAGCTTCACCACCAACCCTTCTGTAGATGTCAACTATAGCGATGCGGCAACAGGAGCAAGACAAATCAAGCTGCTCGGACTTGCAGGTACCTATGTACAGATGATGACAGAAAACCTGCCCAACTTCCGTGGCGCAGCAGCCCCATTCTCTTTGGGCTACGTGCCAGGTCCATGGATGCAGAGCATACAGGTAAGCAAGGGAGCCTCATCGGTAAAAGCCGGATACGAAAGCATCACAGGCCAAATCAACGTGGAATATCTCAAGGCAGATGCCGAGCCTGGCGTGGAGGCTAACCTCTATGGCGATACCGACGGAAAGCTGGAAGCCAACGCCGCAGCCAACGTACATCTCAACAGCAAGCTCACTACCGAGTTGCTTACACACTATGAGAACAGATGGGGAGCCAACGATATGAACATGGATGGCTTCAAGGATATGCCCAACATTCTGCAATACAACTTGCAGAACCGATGGATATTCAAGTCGGAACACTACATGCTGCGTGCCGGCATCTCGCTCATCAGCGAACATCGTCGCGGAGGACAGACCCTTAAGGAAATGGACGATGACATGAAAAAAGCCATGGAGGGCAAAGAACTCTATGGCATAGACATCAAGACCAACCGGTATGAGGCTTACATGAAACACGCGTTCATTCTCAATAAGGAGCACGGCACCAATATTGCCCTCATGACTACAGGATCCATGCACCAGGAAGATGCCCTCTATGGACATAAGACCTACTACGTGAACGAGAAAAACCTGTATGCGTCACTCATGTTTGAGCACAACTTCAACAAGCAACACAACCTCTCAACAGGTGTGAGCCTCAACCACGATTACTTAGGACAGCAATATCGTCTCACCGATGACCAGACTCAAGCCAAGACACGCGACAATGAGAAGGAAACCGTTCCGGGCATCTATGCCCAATACACCTATAATCTCAACAACAAACTCATCGTGATGGCAGGAATCCGTGCCGACCACAGCAATCTGTACGGCAACTTCGTCACACCACGTCTCCATGTGAAATGGCAGGCCAACGACATCATAGGCTTCCGCCTTTCTGCCGGCAAAGGCTATCGCTCAGTACATGCTCTTGCCGAAAACAACTATCTCCTGGCAAGCAGCAGAAGACTCGTCATCGACGACAACCTGAAACAGGAGGAAGCTTGGAACTATGGCATCAGCAGTCAGATAAACATACCGCTGTTTGGACAGACACTCAAGCTCAATGCTGAGTATTATTACACCAAATTCCAGAACCAGGCTGTCATCAACTTCGACAGCAATGTACACGAAGTACGCATCACCAATCTGGATGGCAAGAGCTATTCACACGTGTTCCAGATAGACGCCACCTACCCCATCTTCAAAGGCATGACCCTTACAGCAGCCTATCGCCGCAACTATGTCAAGGAAACCTATGACGGCATACGTATGGACAAGCCTTTGCTCAGCAAGTACAAAGGTCTGGTTTCTGCCTCCTACAAGACTCCGCTCGGTCTTTGGCAGTTTGATGCCACCTTGCAGCTCAATGGCGGAGGAAGAATGCCACAAGCCTATACCCTTGCCAACGGTGAGCCTTCATGGGATCAGAACTTCAAGGCTTACACCTTGCTAAGTGCACAAATCACTCGTTGGTTCCGCCACTTCTCCATCTATATAGGAGGCGAAAACCTGACAGGTTTCAAGCAAAAGCACCCTGTAGTAGATGCCATGAATCCTTGGGGCAGCCAGTTTGACACCAATATGGTATGGGGTCCTATCAATGGAGCTATGGGCTATATCGGTATCCGTGTAAACTTCGGAAGACTCTAATCAAAAGGTGCTTTACCGACAGAATTCTCGCTTCGGGATAAGTAAAAACAAGAAATATTCATTATTAATTAAAGATTTTAATCATAAAAGAAAGGAAAAATTATGAAAAAGATTATGACAGTAACCACCATGCTGGTATTTGCCATCAGCATGTTTGCAAAAGACATTAAGACTGTAGTGTTCACCACACTTCCACAGATGCACTGTGAGAACTGCGAGAACAAGATCAAGGGCAACCTGCGCTTTGAGAAGGGAATCAAACAAATTACCACCAGCGTACCCGACCAGAAAGTAACTATCGAATATGATGCCGACAAGACTACTCCAGAGAACATCGCCAAGGGCTTTGCCAAGATTGGCTACGAGGCAACTGTTGTAACTGGCGAAGCCAAGAAAGAAGGCTGTGGAGGTTGCAGCAAGAAAGCTGATGCAACTAAAGGCAGCTGCAGCAAGAAGGACGGCGAGAAGAAAGCCGGAAGCTGCAGCGAGAAAGCTGAAGTAAAGAAAGAGGGCTGTGGAGGCTGTAGCAAGAAAGCTGAGGCAGTCAAAGGCAACTGCAGCACGAAGTAACGACAAGATAGGAGTAATACCTTTATTATAGAAAGAACCGTACTTAGTGTTAAAAGGACACAAAGTACGGTTCTTTTTTATTTCCGTAAACTGACTTACTTACATTACCCCAGTTTCTTTGCCTTTGACACATGAAGGGCAAAGGCAGCAATAACGACAAAGCAAACCAAAGGTACAATGAAGCCAACAGCCATGTCGGTTTCGCCAAGAGCACCCATCAGTACAGGAGCAATCGCTCCACCCACGATTCCCATGATGAGATAAGAAGAGCCACGCTTCGTACTGCCGGCATCAAGCCCTCGCAATGCTAAGGCAAAGATAGTGGGAAACATGATGGACTCGCAAAGATAGGTCAACACCAAAGCCACTACAGCCAGCATACCAGCACCTAAGATAACCACCAGCATACAGACTGAGGCGCCCAAGGCACAGATCAACAGCAAGATGCCTGCCTTGACATAGTTCATGCCCCAACTGCCCAACAATCGACCAACAAAGAAGAAGCCCATACCGCCAAACGACAGCATCAAGGCAGCATCTCGAGCCGAAACAGATGGAATACTCTCGGTGACATAATTGATAAAGAAACTGTTGATACCCGTCTGGGCAGCCACATAGAAGAAGATGGCTGTCAAACCGAAGACAAAGGTGCGGGAATGCCACAACGATACACCCGAAGCAGCCTCGGCAATCTGTTTCTCCTCTTTTATCTCAGGCAGCTTCACACGACCTATCACAATAGCAATAAGCAGCACAGCAATGCCTATAATGGTGTAAGGCAAAGCCACCGAGCCACTGTTGCCATCAGCCCCACGGAAGACAAGAAGTCCTCCTACCAAAGGACCGACTATCCAGCCCAATCCATTGAGCGACTGAGCCAGGTTGAGCCTTGAGGCAGAGGTCTCCTCATCGCCAAGGACGGCAATATAAGGATTGGATGCTGTTTCCAGACAGGTAAGTCCGCAGCCTATCACAAACAAGCAGACCAGGAAAAAGTTGAACGACATAATCAGCTCGCCCGGAATGAAGAGCAAGGCACCAATGCCATAAAGCACCAGTCCTGTAAGCACTCCGGCCTTATAGCCCCACTTGCGGATAATGATTCCGGCAGGTATGGCCATGATGAAATAGCCTCCATACACCATCGCCTGCACCAGGGCTGAACGAGTCTTGGATATGACGAGGGCATCCTGATAATGCTTGTTCAGAATATCGAGGATGCTATGAGCAAAGCCCCAAAAGAAAAACAGCGATGCTATGAGCACGAAGGGCAGCATATACTGCCCGGGAACAATCTTCTTCATCGTCACGTTACTTTCTTCTTATCGTCAGTGTGATGGTCTCAGGATGAGCCTCGGCAAATTTCTTCACATCGTCTACCACTAAGGCCAGATATCCACCGCCACCTGCTCCAGGCATCTTCCATGCCTTCACATCAGGTAGAGCTGAATACTTGTCAATATAACCTTGGACACAACCCTGAATCATGGCAGGGAACATACTTACCTGAGCATCAAACGAAGCCTTGTAGGCACGGGCGAAAGCCTCATAATCCTTAGCCATAATGGCTTGCCAGCAGTCATCGGCAGCCTGAGCCAAAGCCTTTACCTTCACCTCAGTGATGTCCTTACCCTCGACCACAGAGCAGCCAGGTCGACGGGGCTCCATCGCTATCATGCAGAGATGTTCCTCCAGCCAGGAAAGTATCGACTCATCATCGCAACGCTCAAACTTCTCGGGCCAGAAACGGTTGTTGTAGTAATGACGGCACAAACCAGGAATACAGATTCCGATGGCATCTTGTGCTCCACTTACGATGCCATCATTGCGCTCAGGGTCGTTCTCGAAACAGAAGACCAACTTCGACAAGATTTCAGGATCCATATCGGGCAACTTCACTGGCCATATTTTCTTGATCATGTTTCGGGTGGAAGTGGAAAGTCCACAGCGCTCGCGCACCTCAAAGGTGGGAATCAACGACATGGTGATGGCCCAGCCTGGAGCATAACAACTCACGTAAGGCTGATCAATCCATGTACCTGCCAGATCAAGACGAGTTGGCAAGGCGCAGGTTCCATTCTTGATATCAGTACTCGAGCGGGCTGTCAATCCCTCGGCTGGAGTACGCTCCAGCACTACATACTCGATACCATGCTCCTCGCAGAACTTTCGCTTGGTATCGCTGCTTCCATCTTCATTCACTACAAACACATCGGGATGCAGGAACTCCACCGTCGGCACAAAGTCCATGATGCCCGAACCGGCATTGATGAATGCATCTTTCACGTATCGGATAGACTTTACCATGAACAGGCGTTCCTGTTCCGGATAGAAGGTTTTATGATGCTTATACTCCAAGATAGTGGAATCAGAACCTATGCCGACATACAACTCACCATACTGCGAAGCCTGACGGAAAAACTCCACATGTCCGCTGTGAAGAAGGTCATAACATCCGCTTACAAATACTTTTTTCATATCTGTTATTTATAATCTATTACTATTCACTTGCTTTAGCAATCGTGCAAATTTACAATTTTTCGCAGAGATAAAGGCACATTGTAGAGTTAAAGAAACAAAAGAGCCGACTATAAGTATAGGTTTTTAGCAAAATAGTTGTAACTTTGTACTGTCATTATCAAAATATAGACAGATATGGAGAAAGTAACAATCGTAAAGGTGGGCGGCGCCATCGTTGAGGACAACGAGCAACTGGCACAGCTCCTTACAGATTTTGCCGCCATACCAGGAAAGAAAGTACTGGTACACGGCGGAGGCAGACGCGCTACTAAAGTAGCAGCAGCCTTGGGTATAGAGAGCAAAATGGTGAATGGTAGACGCATCACCGACGCACAGATGCTGGAGGTGGTAACCATGGTCTATGGAGGCTTGGTCAACAAGAACCTTGTAGCCAAGTTGCAAGCCAAGGGTGTAAACGCACTCGGACTGACAGGAGCCGACATGGATGTGATACACAGCCACAAGCGCCCCGTCAAGGACGGAGTAGACTTCGGATATGTAGGCGATGTAGAACGCGCTAATGGCAAGATGCTGCAAACCCTTATCCAGGAAGGCATTACACCCGTTATGGCTCCGTTGACTCACGACGGCAATGGCAATATTCTGAATACTAACGCCGACACCATAGCCAGCGAAACAGCCAAGGCTTTGGCTCCCTACTACGATGTGACGCTGATATACAGTTTCGAGAAGAAGGGCGTGCTTTCCAATCCCGATGACGACAACAGCGTGATTCCTGTCATCACACGATCCGACTTCGAGAAATACCAGGCTGACGGAACCATCGGCGGAGGTATGATTCCAAAGATAGAGAACGCCCTTGCTGCCGTAGACGCGGGCGTGAAGGAGGTGATTATCACTCTGGCAACAGCCATAGACGGCAAACAGGGAACCGTCATTAAGTAAAGAACGAAGAGTGAAGAGCGAAGAATTCTTTTGTCTTTGATTCTTAATAAGAGTTAAAAATAGAAATAATTTAAAATTGGTTGTAACTTTCTTATAACATAGTCGTCATTAATAACAGAGGAATGAAAGAAATCAGTTTCCGAAACGATGTTTTGCCACTGAAGGACAAACTCTTCAGACTGGCTCTGCGCATTACTCTCAACAGAGAGGAAGCCGAAGACATCGTGCAAGACACACTGATAAAAGTCTGGAACTCGCGCGACAAATGGCAACGGTTAGACTCCATCGAAGCCTACAGCCTCACTATCGCAAGAAATCTCTCGCTCGACCGCATCAAGAAGATGGAGAATCAGAACGGATCGCTCGAAGATGAGAAGACAGAAAGGCCAGACGCCACCTCGAATCCTTCAGAACGAATGATTCAGAAAGACAAGCTGGACATCGTAAAGAAGATGATAGACGAACTTCCCGAAAAACAACGCAGCTGCATACAGCTACGCGATATTGAGGGAAAAGCCTATAAAGACATTGCCCTGATTCTCGGCATCACCGAAGAACAGGTAAAGATCAATATCTTCAGGGCTCGTCAAACAATAAAACAACGATTTCAACAATTCGACAAATATGGACTATAAGTACATCAAACAGCTTTTAGAGCGCTACTGGAATTGCGAGACCTCCCTCGAAGAGGAAGACATCCTCCGCACATTCTTCAGCCAGGAAGATATTCCTTCCGAGCTGGAGTCCTATAAGGCTCTCTTTACCTACGAGTTTGGCGAAAGCAAGAACGAGGCTCTGGGCGATGACTTTGACCAAAAGATGATGGACATCATAGAAGGCGAGGAAAGCCAGAAGCCAGAAAAGGCAAAGGTAATATCGCTGACAGAGCGCCTGAAACCTCTGTTCAAGGCTGCGGCTATGGTGGCTATTTTCCTTACTTTGGGCAATGCCGCCCAAGTACCTTTCCAGAAAGATGCCGAATACGTAGGAAATACAGGAAACGGACAATCGGTTCACGGTGTATCAGTAGCTGCCATTGCCGACTCGGTATCGGTCGACTCCATGCAGCAATCCAATATCAACCAAGTGGCTGCCGATCCGGCTTCCAACATACTGAAATGATAAATTTCTATGCTTTCTCTATAAAATCATGTTTAGTAAAACAACTCTGAAACTGTGAAGTTTCATTTCTCTCAAATTTTTCATAACATACTAACGTAATAGGGCTGCCAGTAATCCTGGCAGCCCATGTTATTTATATACGTTTATCTGGCCTTATCGCCCCAACAGCCTATGGCAGGAAGCGGATATAGGTTCTGTCGTCAAAACTCTTGTTGCCTTCTACAAGGCCTTTGGTAGCTATGAAACAGCTGATATTTTGAGGATCGTTGGCAATTTGATTAGCCAAGGCTTCCTCACTCTCTGCCAGAGTAGGCTTAAGAAAAGGATAGCCATCGCTCGCCAATACAATCTCGGAAGAGGCAGAAACCGTCTCGGAAGAAGATACAGACACTACCTTTACCCCCTCCCGATAGATGGGGAATCCATCAATAACAGTATAAGTCTTGTTTTGTCCCGAAAGCATCGCCTCAACGAGCAAAGGCTCTATTTGCCTGCGAGCCTCAGCAGGAAGCATTCCTTCCTTTATCAAGTCAACTCGCTTCTCTGCAATCTCTTGCTCGTAGGGTTTACCATTCTCATAGAGTTTTCCGCCGATGAGAGCCTGACAATCGCCCACCATCCACACCTCTTGCCTTGCCCTGCTGTAAATAACGGCAGAAGCCGTAAGGCGTTCCTCGGGATGCTGCAACAATCGCTCAGCCACTCCCAAAGGCTTATACACTTTATCGCATATATAATGCGTGATGCCTTGGCAGAAATCATCTACCGTAGCATCAGCCTTCAGTTCGTGCTGGATATACTGAGAGATGAGCATCATGGCATAACACCCATTCTTCATCTCCGGATTGAGATGCTTTGGGGTCTTGCTCGTACTTCCGTCTATCACGGCGATGAAATCATCGGTCACGACCAGTCCATCCTCACAGGCCTCCTGGCACTTCTTGCCAACAATGCTTTGTTCTAAGATAATCATCTTATTATTACGCTTTTCTAAATCTTGCAACCAACTGCAGGAAACTCGGTATGAGAATGCACAAGGAGAAGCCTACGGCATAATATACCGTCTTCTCATCACCATGGAAGAGGTCGATAAGCTTGCCGTCGCTCTGAGGAAGAAGGTTGGTCAGGATATAAGCCATCGTGTTGTTGACCCAATGCAGCAGGATGCCTGGCACAAGGCTACGGGTACGATAGTACATCCATCCTAAAAGAAGACCCATGAGCAGGGCATTGACAAACTGGGCTGCATTGCCATGCACAGCACCAAAAATGGCAGCCGAAATCATGATGGCAACCCAATGGTTGCGCTTGCTCATCATACCCAGCAAGGTACGGAGGATGGCGCCACGGAAGACAACCTCCTCGGTCAATGGTGCCAAGATGCCTACAGCCACATACCCCCAGGGCTCTTTGAGTAGCCCTTCGAATATGCGGCCTGTGGTCTCGTCCATTTCCAGTCCGATTTGCTCATACACAAACTCAAGTGGAATCATGGCACCCAAAGCAAACAAAGCTACCCAAAGAAGAGTGAGCCAAGGTTTGGACAACAGATAGTTGCGAGAGATGGGAGTCCACTTGGTCTTCAGAAAAACGACCAGGGTAATCACACTGCTGAACACCGAGGTAAGGGCAAGCAGCACGGGATTGTGCCCCGAAAGCATGGCTGTTCGCACATCTGCCAGTTCCTCGTGCTGAACAAAAGACCAGACAAGCATTCCCAAGAATGAAACTATAAGCTGTACTACGACAAACACAATGCCATACAGCAGAATATCCATAACACCTTTCTTTACCTCTTTCATCGTTTGTATCTGTTTATTTAAATTTGTTTCTATTCGTTCTCTTTATCTTTCTGCAACAGCGCCACAACGGTTTCCTCGTCTTCACGGAGTTGCTCTGCAAGTTCCTCAGGCGACTCGAACTTACGCTCGCCCCTGATGCGGTGCACAAAGCTCACCAACAGCAACTGACCATAAATGTCGCCATCAAAATGGAAGATATGTGTCTCGATCGTTGTGCGCTTTCCGCCGAAAGTAGGACGCGTGCCTATATTCATCATGCCCCACTTCATTTCCATCCCCTGTTCCAGCCTTACCTTGACGGCATAGACACCGGCGGCAGGAATCATTTGACACAAATGGGAGATGTCTATGTTGGCAGTAGGGAAGCCTAATTTGCGACCCTCATGAAAGCCATTCACCACCTTGCCTACGATGGTATAAGGATAGCCCAAGCACATATTGGCAAGCTCCACCTCGCCTTCGCGCAGAAAGGAACGGATGACCGAAGAGGACACATTGATGCCGTCGAGCTGGAATGCGTCATTGCGAACTACCTCCATGTTCATCTCACGTCCATAGCGCACATAATCATCGAAGGTTTCCTCACGGTTGCGACCGAAGCGATGGTCGTAACCGATAAAGAGTGATTTCACGCTCAACTGATTACACAGCACCTTGCTCATAAACTCCTTGGCAGAAAGCGATGCCATCTCTTTATCGAAATGCAGCACCACCACATTGTCTATATCGGTGCGGGAGAGGAGAAGCAACTTAGAGTCGAGTGTACTCAACGACTCTGGCTGATAGTCGCTCTGCAACACCTTGCGCGGATGCTCGTCGAAGGTGATGACCGTTGCCTCAAGTCCCTGGCTGTGGGCTTTCTCCACCAGCTGACGTATGAGATACTGGTGTCCTCTGTGCACTCCGTCGAAAAAGCCGATAGTGGCCACACAGGGCTTCAAAGACTTGATGGCAGTACCGTCTTTCAGCCTACATCCGTCCTGAATAGTATAATATACTGTTTTCATCTTGTTTTCCTGTCTTTATTCCTCCTGATGACACATTGCTCGCCTCACAGCACGATACAGTTCGCCTGCCCAAAGAACGAGCGAGGTTGAGCCAATAATGATTGCCCACTCTTTAAGCGAGAGAGGCTGGGTGCGGAACATTTCACCACCGAAAGTAACGATGAGCCACTGACCTGCCAAGACCAGCAGAAGCACCAACTGCATGCCCTTATCCTGGAGGAAGTGACGGAATGCAGACCTGTTGCTGCCCAAAGCTTTGGCATTGAAGAGATTCCAGAACTGCAGCATCACAAACGTGGTGAAGAACCATGTCAGTTCGTGCGTATCGACTCCTCCCCTGCCGCGACGCTCACAATATACCAGGAAAGCAAACATCACGACAAAGAAACTGATGCCACAGAAAAGGATTCCTGCACCCATGCTGCGGGAAATGATAAAGTCGGAAGCCTTGCGGGGCTTTTCCTTCATCACCTCGTGCGAAGGAGGCAAAGAGGCTAAAGCCAAAGCTGCAAAGGTGTCCATTATCAGGTTGACCCACAATATCTGGGTAACGGTAAGGGGCATTTCGGTGCCTATGATCGAACCGCCAAGCACCAGGAGCAAGGCTGCCACATTGACCACCAACTGGAAAAAGAGGAAACGCTGAAGGTTGCGGTAAAGCGAGCGTCCCCACATCACGGCATTGGCTATCGACTTGAACGAATCGTCGAGCAAGGTCATATCCGAAGCTTCCTTGGCTACCGATGTGCCCGAGCCTAACGAAAGCCCGACATGAGCATAGTGGAGCGCCGGGGCATCATTGGTTCCATCGCCTGTTACCGCCACCACCTCGCCATGTTTCTGAAGCATGGCCACCAATCGCTGTTTGTCAGTAGGACGGGCACGGCTCATCACACGGATATTCTGTGCGCGTTTATAGGCTTCCTCATCCGAGAGAGCCTCCCACTGTTCGCCCGTTATCATCTGTACCTCAAGCGGAGTCATCTCGCCATCGGCCCCTATGCTTGTATTGTCTTCCTCGAAGATGCCTATCTGCTTGCCTATCTCGAAAGCCGTAGCTGCCGTGTCGCCCGTCACCATCTTGACTTCTATACCAGCCTTTCTGCACTCCTGCACTGCTGCGGGAACCTCCTTGCGCAGAGGATCGGTAATGGCAACGATAGCCTGCAAGGTCATCTTACCGTCTTCTGCCTTCTGATAGGCAAAGGCTAATGTACGCATCGCCTTACGCTGGAAGTCAGCAAGCTCTTCCTGTGCTTTTTGCTTTTCCTTATCGTCCAAGTCGCACTTTGCCAGCACGATCTCGGGAGCTCCCTTCACAAAGAGATACTGTGTGCCTTCTGCAAGAACACGGGTGGACATATACTTTCGCTCGGTCGAGAATGGTTGCTGGCTCACCACGGTGCACTGTTTGCGAAACTCGGCATAGTCGTGCCCCTTAGCTTTGAGCCATAGCAGCAATGCCGACTCGGTAGGATTGCCTATACCTCGGTCGTTGTCCAGTTCGGCAGTGGTGTTGACGGCTATCGCCAAGTGGAGCAAATGCTCGCTTCCCTGTTTCAGCAAGAGGGTGTCCACCTGCATCTGGTTCTGCGTCAGCGTACCAGTTTTGTCGGTACAAATCACGGTGACAGCTCCCATCGTCTCACAGGCATGAAGCTTGCGCACAAGATTGTTCGACTTGAGCATTCTTCGCATATTGAGAGCCAAGGAGAGTGTGACGGCCATTGGCAAACCTTCGGGCACAGCCATCACTATCAGTGTGACGGCCATCATGAAATACTCCAACACAAGGTCGGCCATATAAAGATAATCCTTGCCTCCCCATACAGGATTGGTCAGGATGTCGTGACCGAGAAACAGTACAAAAGCGGCTACCGAAACTATTGAGCCCACCTTGGAAATCATAGTAGCCAACTTGTCCAACTGTACATAGAGAGGAGTCTTCACTGCCGTCTGCTCGGTCGACTTGGCCGCCACCTTGCCTATTTCAGTAGCATCGCCTACTGCCGTCACCCTGAATTCTCCACGTCCATTCATCACCATGGTAGAACGCAAAACCACATTGCGGGCATAAGCTCCGTCGCCACCTCCCTCGAGCGATTTCTCTGTCATAGGCTCACCGGTAAGCGATGACTCGTTGATTTGCATATCGGTACAAGAGAGCAGGACGCCATCGGCTGGCACCTCGTCGCCCACCTCTATCAACACAATATCGTCTACCACCACATCGCGGCGGGGAATCTCTATCACCCTCCCGTTTCGGCGCACCTTTACAGGCTGTTCCTCGCTCAAGGCTGTAAGGATATGAAACTTCTTGGCAGCATCCCGCTCGAAATAGAAGCCCACCGTTGTGGCCAAGAATACAGCCACAAAGATGCCTGTCGTCTCCATAAAGTTGTGCTCTATGAAAGCCAGGACCAGAGAGATCAAGGCTGCTACAAGAAGGATTTGGATAATGGGATCGCGATACTTATCCAAATAGAGTTTCCATAAGGATATACGACGAGGAGGTGTGAGAACATTGAGTCCACACCTCTTTCTACTTTGTCCAACTTGCTCGTCGGAAAGACCTGAATTACTATTTATTTCTTTTGCCATTTGTCATGAAGCACTTCGAGTGCTATAAGATGATGGTGCAAAGATACGGCATTTTTCTGATTAATCGAAAAAAATGCCCAAAATATTTGGTTATTTAGCAAAAAGCTATTACCTTTGCAGTCGAATTGCAAAATTCACGGACTTGTAGCTCAGTTGGTTAGAGCAACAGACTCATAATCTGGAGGTCCCAGGTTCAAGCCCTGGCTGGTCCACGCTTCTATTACAGCGACTTATGCTTCGGCGTAGGCCGCTGTTTTTTGTTAAACTTAACAAGAGTTAATGTGATGTTTGTGCGGGAAAATTGGCAATATTACATAAAAATCCGCGCAAAGATATTTGCCGTACGTTTTACTTGATTATTACCAAAATTGAATATTACGCAAAGCACTTTGTTAAATATCACTACTTTTGCTGCTATTTATTCAAATATCTCACATCGATATTGTATCTTTGCAGAAATTATCACTTGAAACCCTATTCAAGATTTCAGAACTATTGCAAGTACCTGTACTGGAACTTATCAAGAAACAGAATATATAGAATATGACCGAACAAGAATTACAACAATATCTGCTTTCCAAATATCCAAAAGAAAACGAGGAGTGTGAATGGAAAGAATTCAAGAACATGAAAAATGACTTCAACGGCAAAGAGAAGGATGATGTCATTTCTTATGTTTCCGCCTTGTCGAATATGGAAGGCGGACATTTGGTTATCGGTGTTGTTGACAATACTTTGGAGATTGTCGGTACTAACACATACAACTACGACAGACAAAAAGCAAAACTCAGAATGACAGATCTGTGCGCCAACTTGCCTTCTGAAGGATTGCTGGTTGAAGAATTCATCACGGACGACTCGCACAAGACGGTATGGGTAATTCATATTCCAAAACACATGAAGCGTCGTCCTGTATATGCACATAGCAAGGCATGGCAGAGATTGGATGATTCTTTGGTGGAATTGACAGACTCACGCCTTAATGTAATACTTGACGAGCAAGATTCCGCATACGATTGGACAGCGCAAGCCATCGCTGATGCTACAATAGACGATCTTGACCCAGAGGCTATCATGCTTGCTCGTGAAGGCTATAAGCAACGCTACCCAAAGTTTGCAAAGGAGTGTGACTCTTGGAGTGATAAAGTGTTTCTTGACAAGGCGTGTTTGACCATAGACGGAAAAATTACGAAAGCCACACTATTACTTGTCGGCAAAGAAGAAAAAGCACATAAGCTCAATCACATTGCGCAGATTGTCTGGAAATGCTTTCAAGACGGACAAACCTTTGGTGACATCTACACTATACCTTTCATACGAACCACGAGTGAGTTACTGAATAGAATAAGAAACTATCGGTTCAAAATATATCCAAAGAACTCGCTTATCCCTGCCGAAGTATGGAAATATGACACAGAGAGTATCCTTGAGGGGCTTCACAACTCTATAGCTCATCAAAAATACGAAAGCGATGCACGAATCATTGTCACGGAAGACAAGGACAAACTGACATTCCAAAATGACGGCTACTTCTTTGAAGGAAACTATAGCCAATATATAACTGGTGAGAAAACACCAAGGCACTATCGCAACCCTGCATTGGTAAAAGCTATGGTGAACATCAAGATGATTGATACCCAAGGCTATGGCATTCACAAGATGTTCGTGAGCCAAAAGGAACGTTATCTGCCAATGCCTGATTATGACAAATCCACAGCAACAGAAGTGGTCTTGACCTTGCCTGGTACCGTCATTGACGAAAACTACAGTCTCTTACTGTTAGAAAACAGAAATATGTCTCTTACAGATGCTGTACTTTTAGATTCTGTACAGAAAGGCAAGCGCATATCGCCAGAAGCTATTGCCATGCTCCGCAAGCGCAAACTGATAGAAGGTCGTTTACCACATATCTTCATAGCAAAGGATATTGCCCAAGTAACAGACCAGAAGATAGAATATTCCAAGCACAAGGGATTGGACGACAAGAAATGCGAGGCATTATTGCTTGATTCGTTGAAGGATCATGGTTCGTTGACGAAACCTGAAATAGTGCGTCTGCTTTGGGATGTGCTGCCAGACCAGTTGGACGACAAACAAAAGAACAATAAATTGGATTATTTGCTTAAACGATTAAGGAAAGCAGGAAAAATATGGACTGAAAGAAATGAAGTTACTTCCGTATGGCACCTCACGGAAAAATAGTTAAATTCCGTGAGGTTACAAGCACTTTTCCGTGAGGTATAAGCTAAGTCTACATATGTAATATGTATTTGTGCTGACAATCAGTCTATTACAGTCACTGGTGAGCTTGCGGAAAATTTTTATTTCAGAAAAATTCCGTAAGGTTTCCGTGTGTAAACCCTCAAAACAGACTTTCATTATGGAAGACATTCAAGAGAAATACAACCATCTTCTCCTGCAGAATGAGGCTCTTCGTCAAGAAAACGAAGAATTGAAATTGCTTCTACATGCGCACGGCATTGAATACAAGCCCAAGCATGCAGAAGAGAAGGATGCTGCATATTCACCCTGCACCTTCCCATCTGTCAAACTTTCCATAGAGGAGCGTGTAACTCTTTTCCATTCCTTGTTCAAGGGCAGAGAAGATGTGTTTGCGCGAAGATGGTTCAGCAAAAGTAAGCGTATCTACTAGCATCGCGGATACGCTTACGTACATGCTATTTCTCACGATTACCTTAATTAAATCCGCTACTTTTGCATTACCAAAAAGTGCCAATATTGACAAAAATAAGGAATGACATGGAAGAGATAAAAAGAGACAGATATCTTAAGCAGTTAATAGATAGCCAGCAAAACGGCTTTATCAAAGTGATCAGTTACCAACATCCGACTGGTACAATGTCTTTCAAAGCGAACTTATCGCAGAGGTTTGCTTGGACAGAATCGTACACAAAGCAATGAAATTTGCTCTTTCTGGAGAATGTTTAAGAAATTAACTTTGCCTACGATACTAAAGATCAACAACAGACTGAACGGATATCGGTCGGAATACGCAATTAGAATATCGAATAACTAAAAAAATATACAATGAATAAGAAATTTTCTACTATTATTATGCTACTTTGTTGCATACTTATAGTTAGTTGCAGCAATGAAGATGAAAGAAGCAACTTGTCTGTAATTGGAACTTGGAATGCCACAACATTAATAGAAGGTGCGGTATATACAGATTTAGAAAAAGAAGAACATAATGAAGTTGAAATAAATTATGGTTCTTATGTTTGGAAGTTCGTAGGAAATGGTGATATTAAAGTGACTGGTAGTGTTGATGGTAATTTTCAATGGTATAATAAAGGAGAAGAGCCTACAGACTATCAAACCTTTGTCTTTGATAAGAATCAGATGAAATTGCTAATGGAATTTTCAGATAGTTCAAAATCTCCTATTATCTATGATGTGTTAGAATTGTCTGATACAGAAATGATATTAAGAGATTCTGCTAAATGGTTTAATGTGGGAGAGGGAGAAGTTATAATTACCCGAACTTTAACTTTCAAAAGAATTAAATGATGGAATTTCCACTTGAATTAGGTTAGAAAGGAAGGAAAGATTAGCAACACTACTATAGCTGGCAATAAATCGACTTGGGCGCTTGTAAATGGCTAAAATTTACAAGCGCTTACAAGGTTTTACACGCGGTTTTTACTTGCAATAGAGGAAGTACGCATAACAAAAGTACCTGATTATCTGAATTTATTGTTAAACAGTGAGCGCTTGTAAGAAACAGAAAATTCCGTGAGGTTTCCGTGTGTACAACCATCATAGACAAAGACATCGTATGGTATGGCGCAATAAATGCCCTTGGCTATGCAACAGAAGAGGACAATGTGATAAAAGTGGTAGACAACAAACTTGCCAATGAATTGTTAGAAGTTCTGCTCACTTCCTAAATTTTATGTGAAATATGATCATGAAAGATTTACGCAGAAAACAAGTAGTATTCATCCAATACTACAACTCACCTTGTGGCGAAATCATCTTGGCATCGGCAGGCGACTGTCTATGCCTGTGCGATTGGAACAAAATGCCATGTGCCGAACGCAACAAACACCGGCTCATGCGACTGCTGAATGCAGAATGCATCATTGCCCCCTCTGCCGTCCTGGAAGAAACAAAGAAAGAACTTGATGAGTATTTCGCAGGCAAGCGCCATACATTCGAAATTCCCTTACATCCCGTTGGTACCGACTTCCAAAAACAAGTATGGCAAGCCTTACTTGAAATTCCGTATGGAGAAACAAGAACTTACAAAGAGATTGCACAAAAGACAAACAAGCTGAAAGGTATAAGGGCTGTGGCACAAGCCATCGGTGCCAATGGCATCAGCATTCTCATCCCTTGCCATCGCGTCATTGGCACCAACCGCTCACTGACAGGATACGCAGGAGGCATCGAGGCAAAAAGATTACTGCTGAATATCGAATACCAAAATACGCCTTATGACTGAACCTACAACTTAACTTCTATTACTTCTGAACCCAGCGAAAGTTGAATAAACTTATTAACTCCATTTCCCCATTTGAGAAAGCCAAGTTGGACATATTACTTCCCATCTTGTATCTCCTTCGCCCCATTATAAAAAGTGTCAGAAGTATATTGTTGAATTGTAACAGTAATCTCCATCTCAGGAGTCAACACTTGCCCATTCGTTCTCTTGATACGTTTAAGGCGTACAGCTAAAACGCGAATGGCAAAAATCCCTCAATGAGGGATAAAATTCATCAAAATCCTCCCTCAATGAGGGATTTTCTATATAAAACGAACCCTATACAAGTTTTTTGTTGTAATTTTGCAGCCGTGCTTGAAAAAACAACAAACAGGCTCTCTAACTTTCTACCAAGCTGGTAGAAAATTAGAAGCTATAGAAAATTGAAGAATTATACAAAATAAATGGTTTTAAATTATATTTGGATAGCATTTTTCGTGATTGCGTTCATCTTCGCACTCATAGGACTCATGATGGGAGATACTACTATCTTCCAGAAGATTGTAGATTCCACCTTCGACTCTTCCAAGAATGCCTTCGAGATTTCACTCGGACTGACGGGCGTGCTCGCCCTCTGGCTTGGCATCATGAAGATTGGAGAAAAGGCGGGAGTAGTGAATGTGTTGGCGAGAGCGCTCAGCCCTGTCTTCACCCGACTCTTCCCCGATATTCCGAAGAACCATCCGGTGATGGGAAGCATCTTCATGAATATCGCTTCGAATATGCTGGGACTCGATAATGCAGCAACGCCTACAGGATTGAAGGCGATGCAGCAGATGCAGGAACTCAACACGAAGAAGGATACGGCGACGAACCCGATGATCATGTTCCTGGTTCTGAACACCTCTGGACTCACCATCATCCCTACCACCATCCTTGCCTTCCGTGCCTCCTATGGTGCAGCCCAGCCTACGGATGTCTTCATCCCTATCCTGATGGCTACGCTCGTGGCTACACTTGCCGGCATCATCATCACCTCGCTCTGGCAGCGCATCAACATCCTGCAGCCGGTATTGCTCGCAACTCTGTTGGGAATGTGCGCCTTCGTGGGCATCATCATCTGGGGATTCGGACAGATGGATAAGGATACGATGAATACGGTTACCACCCTGGCTTCGAATATGATTCTCCTGGGCATCATCCTCTGCTTCATCCTGGCTGGTTTCTGGAAGAAAGTGAATGTTTATGATGCATTTATCGAGGGAGCGAAGGAAGGTTTTACTACTGCGGTGAAGATTATTCCTTATCTTGTAGCGATTCTCGTGGGCATCGGCGTGTTCCGTGCTTCGGGAGCGATGGATATGGTGATTCAAGGCATTTCGTGGTCGGTAGAACAATGTGGCTTGAATGCCGATTTCGTAGGCGCCCTGCCTACCGCCATCATGAAACCGCTGTCGGGAAGTGGCGCACGAGGCATGATGCTGGAAGCGATGAAGAACTATGGTCCTGATTCGTTTGTGGGCCGACTGAGCTGCATCTTCCAGGGTTCCACCGATACCACCTTCTATATATTGGCTGTATATTTCGGAAGCGTAAGCATCAGGAATACCCGTCACGCCGTGGCTTGCGGCTTGCTCGCCGATTTGGCAGGAGTCATCGCAGCAATAGCAGTAGCTTACCTTTTCTTTTAAAGGTAAAAAAGTAAAAAAGTAAAAAGGTAAAAAAGACTTAGATTATATAGTCATATAATAAAAAGGGAATATGGGCAATAATGTCATTTATGAATTAAGTAAGAAATTTGCTATACGAATCATCAAACTCTATGTTTTCCTCAAAGAAGAGAAACATGAATTCGTTATGTCTAAACAAATATACAGATGTGGTACAAGCATAGGAGCAAACATTGCAGAAAGTACCTATGCTCAAAGCACACCAGACTATATAAGCAAACTTAGCATCTCCCTAAAAGAAGCAAGTGAAACTTTATATTGGCTGGACTTACTTCAAGAAAGCAATAATATAACAACAGAACAATACGAATCAATATCCAATGATGTTAAGACTATCATAGGAACTCTCGTAAATATCATCAATAAATTGAAACAAAAAAAATAATCAATAAACAAAAGTAAAAAGCGAAAAGGCAGAGGATCCAGCTTCCTTTTACCTTTTTACCTTTTTACCCTTTTACTTTTAAACATATGGCAAACCTCAAAAGTTTAGCAAAGGATACCGCCATCTATGGTTTGAGCAGTATCATCGGCAGATTTCTGAACTATCTGCTTGTACCACTCTATACGGCTAAGATCAGCGCCGCCAGTGGTGGTTATGGTGTCATCACCAACATGTACGCCTATACGGCTTTACTCCTCGTCATCCTGACCTACGGAATGGAGACCACCTTCTTCCGTTTCGTCAATAAGGAGGGAGAAAATTCTGAGAAAGTTTACCACACGGTATTGAGCATGGTGGGCCTTACCTCCCTACTCTTCATCGCCTTGGTATTCCTCTTCATCACGCCTTTGAGCGATGCGATGGGCTACGCCGACCATCCTGCTTACGTCTGGACGATGTTCGTAACGGTGGCTATTGATGCCTTCCAGTGCATCCCATTCGCTTATCTCAGATACAAGAAGCGCCCGTTGAAGTTTGCTGCCTTCAAGTTGCTCTTCATCGGCTTGAACATTGCACTCAACCTGGTTTACTACGTCATCATGGATGGTCACGATGTGGGTTATGCTTTCTACATCAACCTGGTTTGTACCGCCTCCATCACCTTCTGTTTTTACAAGGAACTGAAGGAAGGCTTCATGGGAGAGAAATGTTCCTGGAGCGAGTGCAAAGTGCTTGTCAGAAAGATGATGGGATACAGTTGGCCTATCCTCGTGCTCGGTATTGCCGGTATTCTGAACCAGACAGCGGACAAGATTCTCTTCCCTTACATCTATGAGAAGGGCGATGCTCATGCACAGCTCGGAATCTATGGAGCAGCCAGCAAGATTGCGATGATCATGGCTATGATTACCCAAGCTTTCCGCTATGCTTACGAGCCATTCGTATTCGGCAAGGCAAAGGACAAGGACAATCGACAGACTTACGCTTCGGCGATGAAGTATTTCGTTATCTTCACCCTGCTCGCCTTCCTGGTTGTGGTAGGTTATCTGGATGTATTGCGCCACATCATCGGCCGCGACTACTGGGACGGACTGAAGGTAGTGCCTATCGTCATGGCAGCAGAGATCATGATGGGAGTATATTTCAACCTTAGTTTCTGGTACAAGCTCATCGACAAGACCATCTGGGGTGCTTACTTCTCAGGCATCGGTTGCCTGGTATTGATTGCCATCAACGTTATCTTCGTGCCTATCTATGGTTACATCGCCTGTGCCTGGGCTGGTTTTGCAGGATATGGAACAGCCATGCTTCTCTCCTATTTTGTGGGTCAGAAGAAGTATCCTATCAACTATCCGGTGAAGGAGATGATGATCTATGTGGTTCTCGCCCTCGTCCTCTTCGTGGGAATGACCGAGGCTAACAGATACTTCTCCAGTGGAATTGCCTGCCTCATCAACACGGTGCTCATCCTCATCTTCGCTGCTTACCTCGTGAAGAAGGATTTCCCTTTGAAGAGTCTGCCGGTGGTAGGAAAGTACTTTAGAAAGTAACAGATACATAAGAAAGCAGCTGGTATGCACACTTGCATATCAGCTGTTTTTGCACTTTTCAGTTCGACTTGTTGTAAAATATCACACTTTTAAGGACGACTTTTTGTGGTTTTACAAAAGAAATCAGTATCTTTGCAGCGATATTCCCTCACAAAAGTGTTGAGAATAAGATATTATTCCCTCATAAAAATGTACAGACACAAATAATATTCCCTCACAAAAGTGTAGAAAACATGAAAAGATTCATATACAACCATCTGAAAGACTGGAAATTATCCAGCAACAGGAAGCCTCTCATCATGTATGGAGCAAGACAAGTTGGCAAGACCTATATTATCAAAGAGTTTGGAGACAACGAATTTGAGAATATGGTTTACATCAACTGTTACAAAAACAAAAGCATTGCTCAACTTTTTCAAGGTGACGCAAATGCAGAAAGACTTTCCATCGGCCTTTCTGCTTATGCACACCAAGACATCACTCCTGGCAAGACCCTTGTATTTCTCGATGAGATACAAGAGATTCCACCAGTTTTGTCCTCGCTGAAATATTTCTGTGAAGACAAGCCAGAATTGCATATCATCGTAGCAGGATCATTGCTCGGTGTCATGAACATGAAAGGAGAATCCTTCCCTGTCGGTAAAGTTGACATCATGCACCTCTACCCCATGACTTATGAGGAATTTCTACTTGCCAATGGAGAGAAACAACTTTTGGATTTATTGCAAAGCGGAGATAAGGAACTTATCAACAGCCTCGCTCCAAAATTCATAGAATACCTTCGACGATACTACTTTGTTGGAGGTATGCCCGAAGCAGTATTGGAATTTACACAAAATCACAACCCAATGCAAGTAAGGCAAATTCAGCAAAACATCTTGAATGCATACGAGGCTGATATCAGCAAACACACTGAAGAACAGACACAAAGAGTAAGAATGGTATGGCAATCAATCCCAGCCCAACTGGCTCGCGAGAACAAGAAGTTCATCTATGGTGCAATAAGAAAAGGAGCTAGGGCTAAAGATTTCGAGATTGCAATACAATGGCTCACTGACGCAGGACTCGTCCATAAGGTAGAAAGAACAAGAGATGCCAAATCTCCATTAAAATTCTATGCAGACATGGATGCTTTCAAATTATATGTGCTTGATGTAGGTTTGTTGGGAGCACTCACAATGGCACAACCTGACCAGATTCTCATTGGCAACAACGTGTTTAGCGAATACAAGGGGGCGTTTACTGAGAATTTCGTGCTTCAACAACTGAAATCTCTTCCTTACTTACCCATATATTATTACAGTAAGCCAAGCTCTACCCAAGAAATTGATTTCATAGTACAAGCCGGCAGCGAAATCTTACCAATAGAAGTAAAGGCAGAGGAGAATGTAAAGGCAAAATCACTCGCAGCATTTATCACTCACGATTTTGCCTCCTATCATCTCAAAGGTATCCGTTTCTCCATGCGAGGTTTCCAAGACCAAGAATGGATGGAAAATGTACCACTATTCGCAGTTAGAGAATTTGTTAAACACAAGGTAGAGAAGAGTTTCATCATCAAATAAGCCATAGAAACATGAGAAAGAAACTGAATAAGAAACTTTGCATGGATGACATCTATGAGATTTGTATTCTTACCCATGGTAATAACCGCAAGAAAGCTGAGCTTTATCAACTAATATTTGATGAAGATGAGCGAGTTGCCACCAATGCCCTGTGGGTATTCACTCATTTCGACATGCAGAACAACGAGTGGCTCTATGCTAAGCATGATGACTTGATAGACCGAGTGCTCATAGAGAAGAATGAGACCAAGCGCCGCCTGATACTCTCCCTCCTTCTTCGTCAGCCTTTCGAAGAAGAATCTCTCCGTTCCGACTTTATCGACTTCTGCATCGCCAAGATTACAGCCAGTTCCCAGCCCTATGCCATCCGCTGCTACTGCATGAAGCTCGCCTATGAGCAAATGAAATATTATCCCGAGTTACTCACTGAGCTCAAAGCAGCTATAGACATGCTGGAACAGGAGCCACTTTCACCTGGCTTGACCTCAGCCAAGAAACAGGTGATGAAGAAAATCAAACTAAGCCTTGGACATTTCGGAAAATAGTCGTAACTTTGCAAAGTTATAATGGTATGAGAAAAAGAATAAATAACATCATAATAAAAACAGAAAAACAAGTAATGAAGAAAAAAGCAACGGTCCTTATCGCCTCTATCATGGCGTTCTGCGGAATCAACACCGCACACGCTGACGAGGGAATGTGGACAATTTACAACTTGCCAAACGCAGTGTACGAGATGATGCAGCGTGAAGGTTTCAGTATGACTTACGACCAGCTCTACAATGGCGAGGACGCCTTGAAGAACGCTGTGGTCAACTTCTCCGGCTATTGCTCTGGAGTAGTCGTTTCACCCGACGGACTGGTATTCACCAATCACCATTGCGGTTTCGAGGCTATCAGAAGCCACTCTACCGTGGAGCACGACTACATGCTCAACGGCTTCTTTGCCAAAAGCTTCGAGGAAGAACTGCCCAACGAGGACATGTTCGTAAGTTTCATGATCGACCAGAAAGATGTTACCGACAAACTCATGAGCCTGGGCTATGAGAAGTTGGACAACAAGAAGCGTAGCGAATTGACCGACAGCCTGGAGAATGCGATGACACAGGAGGTAAAGAAGAACGACTCTACCCTGCACGTCAGCATCAAGCCTTTCTACGAGGGCAACAAATGGTACGCCACTACCTACCGCGACTTCACCGACCTTCGCTTAGTGTTCACCGTGCCTAAGTCGATGGGTAAGTTTGGCGGTGATACAGACAACTGGATGTGGCCCCGCCAAACTTGCGACTTCTCTGTATTCCGCATTTATGCCGATCCTAAGACCAATGGTCCTGCAGCCTACAGCAAGGACAACGTGCCTTACAAACCCAAGCGTTGGGCACAGGTTTCGCTGCAAGGCTATAAGGATGGCGACTACGCCATGACCATGGGTTATCCTGGCACAACAGAGCGCTACCTCTCCAGCTATGGCATCCAGACCATGCGCGATGCCGAGAATGCTCCACGTGCACAGGTTCGTGGCGTGAAGCAGGAAGTGATGCAGAAGCACATGCGTGCCGACGAGGCTGTACGAATCAAGTACGACAGCAAGTATGCCAGCTCTTCCAACTACTGGAAGAACGCCCTCGGCATGAACAAATGTATCGACTCTATAGGCATCATCAACCTGAAGCGCGAGTACGAAGCCCGTCTTCGCACATGGCAGGACACAGCCAAGGCTGCCAACGACCTGGCCCACAAGGTAGACTTCGACAAGCTTGCACAGCTCTACAAGCAGAGTGCCGACGTGAAATATGCCTGGACCAACTTCGCCGAGTCGTTTACAAGAAGAAGCAATGTAGAGTTCTCTACCCGTGCTCTCAAACTGCAGAGCAACATGGAGGTAAAGGGCCCTGAGAAGAACAAGAAGAAGCAGTATCATGAGTTTGACGACAACTCTGACGAATGGGACATGGCTCTCGACAAAGAGGTGCTCGCCACTCTTCTGAAGAACTATAAGGAACACGTTGACACCAAGTGGTTGCCTAAGTTCTATGCCACCATCGACACTCAGTTTGGTGGCGACTACACCAAGTATGTAGACTATCTCTGGGAGAAGTCACTCCTGATGAAGAAGGGCGCCAAGCTCTACTTCAACAAGAAGGGATTCGAGAAAGACCCAGGTGTAAGCTACGGAATGGACCTGAACGACATCTATGCCGACTTCGTAGAGAAGATGGGAGCCGTATCCGATTCTATCGCCGAGCAGGAGAAGTATCTCTGTGCTGCCAAGCTCCGCATGGAGGAAGACCTGCCTCACTACAGCGATGCCAACTTCACCATGCGATTGAGCTATGGTCAGGTAGGCGGTTTTGACCTCGGTGGCAAGCCATCAGGCTACTATACCACAGCCGAGAGCATCGTTGAGAAAATGAAGCAGGGCGACAAGGTAATCGACTATTATGCCGAGCCTATCATGCATGAATTGCTTTCAGAGAAAGACTTCGGCAAGTATCAGGACAAGGAGACTGGCAAGATGCAGCTCTGCTTCCTCACCAACAACGATATTACCGGCGGTAACTCTGGCAGCCCTATGTTCAACGGCAAGGGCGAACTGATAGGTCTTGCCTTCGACGGCAACTGGGACAGCCTCAGCTCTGACATCAACTTCGACAAGCGCCTGGCCCGCTGCATCGGTGTAGACATCCGCTACGTGCTCTACCTGATGGACAAGTGGGGACACGCCGATCGCCTCTTGAAGGAAATCAACGCCAAGTAGCAACCCGAAAGGCATTCCTGCCGTATTAGGTGTTTTCATTAGGCAATACTAACCAAGCCGTTCAAACGACATACAAACGTCGTTTGAACGGCTTTCTAATTTCAACAGAACGGACAAGAAACATCAAGAAGCCTGATGCAAAGTGCTTCGCCTAACTAATATTTAATTAAATATAGGTTATATTTAGCTTCGTCTAATCTGTATTTTGCTAAATACAGGTTAGACGAAGTGGTAGGCAGCAGGCTTCATTGACTTTTAGTAAAGGGCAACTCAGCTTTTGTGCAAGGGAAACACAGCTTTTGTGCAAGGGAAACTCAACTTTTGAATATGCGTCTTCATGTTTAGTGATGGCAAGCAGCGAGTTGAGACAGTCTGTCTCTACATTCGGCAAGAATCCTCCTCAATTCTTCCTCGGTATTGGCTCTAAGCATGGCGATACGCGTCTGCTTGAAGTCGGGAATACCTTTGAAGATAGGCGATGCAGCCAAGTGTCGGCGAGTATGCAGAATGCCTCTGTACTCATCTATACGGTCGATATTGATGCGCAGCTGTTCTTCCAGAATGTCAATCTTCTCATCGACGGTGAGGGGAGCAGCCCCTGTGTTATCTAAGTAGTCGCGCATCTCCTTGAAGATCCAAGGCCTTCCGAAAGTAGCTCTGCCCACCATGACAGCATCCACACCATAACGCTCGAAGGCAAGTTGAGCTTCTTCGGGTGTCGTGATGTCGCCATTGCCGATAATCGGAATATGGATGCGTGGATTGTTCTTCACCTCACCTATCAGTCGCCAGTCGGCCTCTCCCGTATACATCTGACTTCTTGTTCTTCCGTGTATGGTGAGTGCCTGAATACCGCAGTCCTGCAGCTGTTCAGCCAATTCGGTAATCACAAGGTTGTCACTGTCCCATCCCAGTCGGGTCTTCACCGTCACGGGCACATTGACAGCCTTCACCACGTTACGCGTAATATCGAGCAACAGCGGTATGTTTCTCAGCATACCAGCTCCAGCTCCCTTTCCAGCCACCTTCTTCACAGGACATCCAAAGTTGATATCTATCACATCGGGCTTCGCCTGTTCCACAATCTTGGCAGCCTCCACCATGTCTTCTGTCGTTCTGCCATAAATCTGAATACCGACAGGACGTTCCTCGTCGCTGATGGTCAGCTTGTTGACAGTCGACTTGATAGATCGTACCAAGGCCTCAGCCGATACAAACTCCGTATACACCATAGCCGCTCCGTATCGCTTGCAGAGCATACGGAAGCCTATATCGGTCACGTCTTCCATCGGAGCGAGGAAGAGCGGTTTGTTTCCAAATTCTATATTTCCTATTTTCATATTTCCTGAATTCAAGTATTACCAGCAGCAGAAGGATCAGCACTTTTTTCAAATACCTCTTTCAAAAACCCTTTAAAAAGAGAGCTTTCCCTGCTTGCGGCTGCAAAGGTACTACTTTTTTTTCGAAAAATCACTATTTCAGCAGATGATACATTCCTCCTGCCAAGGTCTTTACGATGCCTTTCATCTCTAAAGAGAAGAGATGGGCTGTGAGCCTTCCTATCTCTATCCCCGACTGAATACTGATGAGGTTTATCTGCAGGTCGTTGTTCTTTTCCAACACATTGACAATGGCTTGCTCCTCTGCCGAGAGGTCAGGAAAGAGCGTCCGCTCTATGCCTTGCCGCTTGGCTTTCATCAGTTTGGCATCGTCCTGCCACCTCATGTCTTTCACAAAGTCTTCTGCCGATGTGATGAGTGTAGCGCCATTGCTGCGTATCAGGTTGTTGCATCCCTCGCTGTACACATCGCCTACGCGTCCAGGAAAGGCAAAGACATCGCGGTTGTAAGCCTGAGATATTTCGGTGGTGATCAGTCCTCCACCCTTGGCGGCACTCTCCACGAGGATACAGGCATCCGACATACCCGCCACAATACGGTTGCGCCTTACGAAGTTGATTTTATCAGCATTGGTCTGGGTAAGAAACTCCGTGAGCAGTCCGCCCTGACTCAACATTTTCACAGCCGTAGCACGATGGCTCGAAGGATAAAGGTTGTCCAGACCATGAGCCAACACACCCACTGTCTCATATCCATTGTTCAGAGCTTGCTGATGGGCATGAATGTCGACGCCATAAGCCAAGCCACTCACAACAAGGACTTGCGGGCATAGCTGCCTCAAGTCTGAAACAAATCGCCTGATGACATCTTCGCCATAAATCGTACAATGGCGTGTTCCCACGATATTGATGACCCGTTTCTGGTTCAGGTCTGCCGATCCTTTATAAAAGAGCATCAGCGGTGCATCATCGCAGTCGCGCAGTCTTTGCGGGTATCGTTCGTCGCTCATACAGAGCGGAGTAATGCCATATTTCTGGTCATATTCCAGCTCCACCTCAGCCCTGCGCCTTGCCTCGTCACAGTTTTTCAGCGTTTCCACGAGTTTAGGCGTGGCATCAGGCAGAATGTCTCTGATATGGTCTTTGTTCTCGAATATGGTTGTCGCCGAACCCGTTCTTCTATAGAGTTCGAGTATTCCTGCCAGGCTGAAGTAGTTCAGTCGTGTCAGGGTGATAGTATTGAGTATTTCTTGCTGGTCCACGGAGATTAAGTATTGAGCGTTGGTTTGTTGGAAATTGAATGTTGAGTTGAGAGAGATGCGACAAAGCAGGATGCTTAGAGTTTCAGATATTCGTATCCGAAACGACAGCGCAGACATTCCTTCTTGTCGCAGTATTCCTTCTTGAGCTGGATGAGCGCCTGCGAGTCGCCGGCATTATCCACCACGAGTCCACACTGTTGCCAGAGTCGGATGATGTAGTTGTTCTCGGGTCGTAACTGTTCCAGAAAGTCGAAAGCTCTGTCGCAATATTTCTCCTCGCCCCTATGTCTGCCATAGGCAAAGAGTATGGGAACCACGGTGTTGATACACAACAGGTTGAGCGAGAATGGAGACAGGTTTTTATCGTTTCTCACACTGGTGCTTCCAAAGGTGTAATGCGTTTCCCAATAAGGCGTCACAGCCGTGGCAAGCACTTTCTTGGCATCCTCTACCGAAGCGGCCTCTACGAGTTGGCTCAGTCCTGCCTTGCGCTGATAGTACAGATGTGCCAGTTGCGAGATTCGGATATGCGGGAAGTTTTGCGGTCTGAGTCGCAGAAACCTCCACTGCCTGTAGTCCATCGGGGTCAGGTTGAACTTATGAGCCAAGTATTTGTATTCATTCCTCAGTTTGGCAAAGTATCCGTCGTTCAGAGCATCTTTCTGGTATCTTTCCGGTATGGTGTTCAGTTCCAGCAGTCCTGCCTGCCCCATGAAGATGGCCTCTATCTGGAGAATGTCGTCACGGTGATGTCCCACGGCCTGCAAAGGTATATGGAAAGCCCATTCCTCAAAGGCTTCGCCATTGACACCAAAGCCGAAGTTGCGTGCCAGGGTCACGAAATAAGCATTCTCCCAGTCACCATTGCATCTTCTTACCCGATCCTCTATGGCATTGGTTTTCTGCTCTAAGCGTTCGGTCTGCAGGGCATTCATCCATGCATGCACGGTAAGACTCGTCAGCGAGGGGATGATCTGATAGCAAGGTGGATACTGGTCTACCGACAACAGTTCTCTGTAGTTCTTCATCACCTTGTCGGGAATATCCAATGCCATCTGCGTCAAAGCCTCTCCCTTACTGTTTTTCGCCTCTGTGTCCACACATCCGCACACATGCAGAACCACATTGTCGTACCGCTCGTCTTTGTCGTGTCTATGCACATACCAGTCGCTCGCCTTGTCGTGTATTTCCACGTTTCCCACCCATAGGGTTCCGTCTATCTTCACCTTGGCATTGAAGAAGTCGGGGCCTGCATTGCGATTGTGCAGTCCCGGGTCAATCACCTCTACCGGCTTTCCCGATGTCGTGCAAAGAGCGGTGAGCGGAAAGAGCTTATGTTTCCAAACATAGTGCAGTAGCTGTTCCATATCGTTATCGGTTTTAAGTTTTTATTGTTAAGGAGTCAGGGGGCAGTGGTATGTTTCTCAGGCAAAGTATTTCTCGAAAGCCCTGTCGTAGTCTTCACTGTTGCCCAACTTGCCCTGTATGAGACACACCAACTCAACGGTAGCTTTCAGACACAGACGTTCGTCGGAGGCACGATAGATGTCTTGATGGAACACATATCTCACTCCCTGCTTCTCCAACCACAGTCTCGAGTAGAACTCATCGTCACACTGCAGCGGTGTCTTGTATTGCAGATTCATCCTCGCCACGACTGCATCCACTCCCTTGCGGTGCATCTCGGCAAAGCTCAGTCCACATTTCTGCAGAAAGAGGTGCCGGGTGTGCTCCATATAGTGCAGGTAGTTGGCATTGTTGACGATTCCCTCTATGTCGCACTCATAGTCGCGCACTTCCATCTTGGTCTCAAATACGTATTTCATAATCTTTATGTTGCTTATTTTGGTCCTAAAAATCCTCTTTTTGAGGGCTTTATCTCTAAATCACTGCAAAAATAACCAAATTTTTCTATTAATTGTCACTATTAAGGACGTATTTTCAATATTTTTGATTATTTTTGCCGAAAGGTTCGCGCACGAACGTGCGTGAAAGCATAAAACAGATAGAAACAAAACAAGAAATAAACGATGAAAATAGCTTTGATTGGCTACGGCAAGATGGGTCACATGATCGAAGAGATTGCCCTGCAGCGTGGCCACGAAATCGTATGTAAGATTGACGTGAATAACCCTGAAGATATCGACAGCCCCGAGTTCTGCTCGGCAGATGTCGCCATCGAGTTTACCAACCCTACAGCTGCCTATGGCAACTATCTCAAGGCCTTCGCCCACAATGTCAAGGTGGTGAGCGGCTCCACAGGATGGATGAAAGACCACAAGGCTGATGTCGAGGCATTGTGTGCCGAGGGCAAGCAGACTCTCTTTTGGGCTTCCAACTTCAGCATCGGTGTTGCCATCTTCCAGGCTGTCAACCGCTACTTGGCCAAAATCATGAATCAGTTCCCACAGTACAATGTCTGCATGCAGGAAACCCACCATGTACATAAGCTCGATGCCCCAAGCGGAACAGCCATCACCCTTGCCGAAGAGATTATTGACAATCTGGACCGCAAGAAAGACTGGAAGCGTGGTGTCACCTACTGGACCAACGACGGTCATCAGGACGAGGGCGACCAGAACATTACCTCTGACGACTTGGTCATCAACTGCGTTCGCGACGGCGAGGTGCCAGGCATCCATGCCGTGATGTATGACTCTGAGGCAGACATGATTACCATTGAGCACAGCGCCCACTCACGCAAGGGCTTCGCTCTCGGTGCAGTCCTGGCAGCTGAGTTCACTGCCACCCACAGTGGCCTGCTCACTACTTCCGACCTCTTTAAGTTCTAATTCCCCATCAAACAATTCTATCAAGTTAATGATCGACAAACAGAAACAAAAACTCAATATGAAGGTGCAGTGGACCAAGTTCGCTATCGTGCTGGTCCTCTATCTTGCCTTCCTGCTCTGGGTACAGAGTTGGCTCGGCCTTGTTGTCGTGCCCTTTATCTACGATGTCTATATCACCAAAAAGATACGCTGGCAGTGGTGGAAAGATTCCGAGGGCCCCGTACGCTTTATCATGAGCTGGGTTGACGCGCTCGTCTTTGCCCTTGTAGCCGTCTACTTCATCAATCTCTTCTTCTTCCAAAACTACGTCATCCCTTCTTCGTCGTTGGAGAAGAGCCTTCTCACGGGCGACTACCTCTTCGTAAGCAAGGTAAGCTATGGTCCACGTATTCCACAGACCCCACTCACCATGCCCCTTACCCAACACACCATGCCGCTGGTCAACGTGAAAAGCTACGTAGAGTGGCCTCACTGGGACTATCGCCGTGTCAAGGGCTTTGGCAAAGTACAGCTCAACGACATCGTGGTATTCAACTTCCCTGCAGGCGACACCCTCGTCAACGAGGAGCGCTATCAGGCATGCGACTACTATCACGATCTCGTCTATCCTTTCGGAGAACAGATTCTGGAGCAGAACGGCCTGGCTAAGGACGTGGCTCACCTCACTCCTCTGCAGCGTTATCGCTACTTCGAGCAGGTGTACGCCACAGGACGCCACTACATCGAGAGTATGCCTGGCGAGTATGGCGACATCATCAGCCGTCCTACAGACCGTCGCGAGAACTACGTGAAGCGTTGCGTCGGACTGCCCGGACAGACCCTCCAGATTAAGAACCGTATCGTTTATCTCAACGGACGTCCCAACAAGGAGCCCGACAACGTGCAGTACACTTATAAGATGAAACTTCGTGGCGAGTTCCCCGTCGACCTGGCCGACGAGTTGGGCATCACCAACGAAGACCTGCTCACCTACAACCAGAGTGGCGTCATTCCGCTTACCCGCAAGGCTTACCTGGCTCTCAAGGCCAACAAGAACCTCGTGGCAAGCATCAGCATCAATACCGATGCCACTTACGGCGACTTATACCCTATCAATGCCAATACAGGCTGGACACGCGACAACTATGGTCCTATCTGGATTCCACAGAAGGGTAAAACCATCGCCCTGACCCTCGACAACCTGCCCATCTACGAACGATGCATCAAGGTTTACGAGGGCAACGACCTGAAAGTGGACAATGCAGGCCGCATCCTTATCAACGGCAAGGTAGCCAAGAGCTACACATTCCGTCTCGACTACTACTGGATGATGGGCGACAACCGTCACAACTCAGCCGACTCCCGCTACTGGGGTTTCGTGCCAGAAGACCATATTGTGGGTAAACCAATCTTTATATGGTGGAGCCACAGCCCTGACCATCCTGGCTTCTCGGGCATACGCTGGAGTCGCCTCTTCAAATTTGTCGACAACATCAAGTAACTCCTAACCATTTAGTGAAAGTAGCCGTCAAATACCTCATCACGTTAGTGCTGGCACTGCTCCTTGTATGGGCAGTCCACACCTACGTCCTCACTATCTTCTCGGTTCCACAAGGCGGGCTTCCGCCCTACCTTAAGTCTGGTTCCCGAGTGATAGTGAACAGGGTATATTGCGACAGCTTCAAGCGTGGCGACCTCGTAGTCTTCACCGATACGATAGCACGTCGTGGTGCCTCTGTCACCGAAGCCCACTTCATTGGCCGCATAGAACGACTGCCTGGCGACACCATTATCCTCGACACGGTGCGCTACGTCATTCCTGCCATTTGCTGTCGCCGTTGTGGCTGTCCCGACTGCCGCTTCTACCTTGTACGCACGCAGCGAGGCCCGCAAATCGTTCATAAACACCAGATGATAGGTAAAGCCCACTTGATATTTAAGTGAAAACAACATGCTTTCCATTCTTTCTTCCACCTATTTCGGTCCTGTGCAGTGGTATCAGAAACTACAGCGCAGCGAGACGTGCCTCATAGAGCAGCACGAGAACTTCGTCAAGCAGACCTACCGCAACCGCATGATCATTGCCACAGCCAATGGTCCACAAGCTCTCACCATACCTACTACACATGGCACTTCCCTGTCAATCAAAGACATTCGCATATCTGATCATGCCAACTGGCGCCATGTACACTGGAACGCCCTTGCCTCAGCCTATGGCGAGAGTCCATTCTTTCCTTACTACCAGGACGACTTGCGTCCTTTCTTTGAGAAGAAATACGAGTTTCTCTTTGATTTCAACATGGAGATAACCCACAAGATGATTGAGTTGCTCGACATCCGTCCCCATCTCTCGCTCACTGACCATTATCTGCAGGGCGACGAACTGAAGGACTTCTGCGACTATCGTGAGTCAATACGACCCAAACACCCCCTTCCTGATGCCGACTTCGTTCCGCACCGCTACTATCAGGTCTATGAACACAAGCTGGGTTTCCTGCCCAACATGAGTATTCTCGACCTCCTCTTCAACGAGGGAAACGAGTCTATTCTACACCTTATATGATAGAACTTACACAAATGTGGAAGTTAGAGGAATTATTATTTCCTCCAAAATTCCATCGATGAAAGTTCTGCATAAAAAAAATCCGTAATCTGTTGTACTCAAGATTACGGATTTACTATTTTACAAAATAACCATTCCTGATTATTCTATACTCAATATCTAAAAAGGCGACAGGATGACTTACTCACCTTTCAGCAATCGCTCACCCATGGCCTTGCCCAATGCCTCGCATTGCGCCTTCACCTCGGGAGTAATGGCCTGTTTCATATCTACAGGCTCGCCTACAGCCTCGAAATGCAAGCGTGTGTCGTTCCACTCCTGTATCTTCGCCACAGCCTTGCTGGCCCAGCAATACGAACCATACCAGCCGAGCAGATGTTTTTTGATGTCCTTGTTGGCCAACTCAGAGAGAAGAACCTCCATCTCATGATACAAGCCTGCATTATAAGTAGGAGCACCTACTATCAGACCTCTGTAGCGGAACACATCACGCAGGATGTAGCTATGGTGGGTCTTAGAGATGTTATACATTACGATGTTCTTCACACCAGCCTGGCTCGCAGCACGCGCGATAATCTCTGCCATACGCTCTGTGTTGCCGTACATCGTACCATAGCAGATCACCAGTCCTGGCTCTGTCTCGTATTTCGACATCTTGTCGTACATATCCATCACCTTCGCAATATGCTCGTGCCAGACAGGGCCATGGGTCGAACAGATAAAGTCTAATTCCACACCTGCCAACTTCTTCAGCGCATTCTGTACAGGCACACCATACTTGCCCACAATGTTAGAGTAGTAGCGCACCATCTCCAACCAAAATCCCTCACAGTTGATCTCCTCGTCTATCACACCGCCATTCAGCGCTCCGAAGCAGCCGAAAGCATCGCCCGAGAAGAGCACCTTGTTGGCAGCATCCAATGTCACCATTGTCTCTGGCCAGTGCACCATCGGAATAAGCACGAAACTCAACTCATGGCTGCCTGTGCTCAACGTCTCACCATTCTTTACTTCCACCACATCATCGGTCACGCCATAGAATCCCTCCAGCATACCTAAGGTCTTCTTGTTGCCTACTATCTTGATGTTGGGATAATACTTCTTGATGAGAGCTATCGAACCGCTGTGGTCTGGTTCCATGTGATTGATGACCAGATAGTCAATCTCCCTCTCACCAATCACTTCCTTGATATTCTCCAGAAACTGAGTGAAGAAATCCACCTCCACTGTGTCGACAAGCGTCACTTTCTCGTCTACAATCACATACGAGTTATAGCTCACACCATTGGGCAGAGGCCACAGCCCCTCAAAACGATGCTTGTTTCTATCGTTTACACCCACGTAATAAATCCCGTTCTTAATTTCTGTTACCATAACTGTTAATTTTAATTTTTGAGCACAAAGATAAAGAATAACCCAAAGAAAGCAAAACGAATTCGCTATTATTAAACAATTTTTCACTACCTTTGCAGCCATGAATTACAATACACATACTCTCTCCAACGGGCTTCGCATCATTCATCTGCCCTCTACGAGCCCCGTCGTCTACTGTGGCTATCAGATCCAAGCGGGCTCACGTGACGAGCTGCCAGGCGAGGAAGGCCTTGCCCATTTCTGCGAGCACACCACCTTCAAAGGTACCAGCCGTCGCCGGGCATGGCACATTCTCAACAGCCTCGAAAGCGTAGGAGGCGACCTGCAGGCTTACACCACCAAGGAGTCTACCGTCTACTATGCCGCCATCCTTCACGACCATACAGCACGGGCCGTTGACCTCCTTACCGACATCGTCTTCCACTCCACCTATCCCCAGGCAGAGCTTGACAAGGAGGTAGAAGTCATTTGCGACGAGATAGAGAGCTACAACGACACCCCCTCCGAACTCATCTACGACGAATTCGAGAATCACCTTTTCAAGGGTCATCCTTTAGGTCATAGCATCCTCGGAACAGCAGAGGGCGTACGAAGTTTCACTCAAGCTGATGCTCAGCGCTTCGCCCATCGTCATTATCGTCCAGACAATGCTATCTTCTTCGCCTATGGTGACATTTCCTTTTCTCGCCTTGTACGCCTCTTGGAAAAGGCCCAAATGGGACTGTCCTCAGCCTCTGCTATCCAGCGCCCCCAGTCAGCAGAACTGCCTCATCACGACTTTCTGCAGGAGCCACATACTGTCATCATCCCCAAACACACCCATCAGGCACACGTCATGACGGGCACTCAGGCTTGCAATGTCCATGACGCACGCCGTATGCCTCTCTATCTTCTCAACAACATCCTTGGAGGTCCTGGCATGAATGCCAAACTCAACCTCGCTCTTCGCGAGCATCACGGCCTCGTCTATACCGTAGAGAGCAACCTGACCACCTATAGCGACCTGGGCTACTGGAGCATCTATTACGGCTGCGACGTCCACGACATCGAACGTTGCCGCCGCCTCGTACACCGCGAGTTGCAACATTTCATCGACCGTCCTCTCAGCCCTTCGCAGCTAAGAGCTGCCAAAAAGCAGATTAAGGGACAGATAGGAGTGGCTTGCGACAACCGTGAGAACTTCGCCCTCGACTTCGGCAAGAGCTACCTCCATTATGGCTGGCTCAAGAACATCCAGCATCTCTACGAGCAGATAGACGAAATCACCTCGCAGCAGATACAGGAAGTCGCCCAGGAATATTTCGCCGACGAACGTCTCTTCACCCTCATCTATCAATAATGCCGTGAGGTAGAGCCCCTTTCCTCTCTGTGTGAGTCTGGAACTTATCATCGTAAAAAGCCAAAATCAAGCAAGAGAAAAGAATATATAAAGCCAACAACATAAGAGCCAAGCTTACTGATACCAGGAAATCTGGACAGGAATGTGTTTCTTTGTGTAAATTGGATGAAGTTCAGTTTGGAACTTTGACTTGTATTTTTCCAAATTTAGCTAATAGTAGGTATTGTACCAACTTGGAGTGTAGAGTTCGCTGCGCTACAAGAATCTGCTACTTCCATCATTTCATTACTGAGATTTGTTGACGTGTATATACCCAACGTATTTCGGCTTTCTATTGTTTCATTGTTCATTCTTATAATTGTTTATAAATCCAGCAAATCGTAAAGTCATCCATATCAATCACTCCTTGGTGATATAATCCTTTGAGATATTCCTCAAAGGCAAATTGGCAGTCAGATACTTGAAGTAATTTGTAGATAACGTCATTCTTGAAATTAAATCGTAACGTTTCTGCCGTCTTTAGCAATTGAGAATTGCCTGATTGCTTTAAATATTCCTCCGCAAGTTCTTCGCAATAATCTTGACACTTTGAGAGTTCATACATCATTATAATATAATGTGACAAGGCATCACTGGCAACAAACACCAACGAACTATCATATAGAGAAAAATCCCCACAACGAAAGCCTTCCTCTTCCAAAGGGTCTTTGCAACTGATAAGTCTTGGAGGATTACTAAAATCTGCAAGTTTCGTAAAACTATGCTCCAAGATACCTGTTTGGACATTATAATGGAACACTACACTATCACCATACGCCATCCACTTACAAGAACAACTATCTATTTTCCATGCAGCAGCAATAGTAGCGCACGAACCTTCATTATAGAACTTATTCAGAAGAATGCCATCCCCTCGCTTTGCCTTTTCCTCATGCTCATTATAAAATGATTCCCAGATGCCATCCACCCATTCGTCAAGTTCTGTAAAAGACGTGATAGGTCTATTCTTTGGTAACTGCTCGATGAGATAATGCGACCATTCATCAGCAAATAAGCCGCAACCACCAGCCCCATCTGATACCGCTATGCAAGTATCAGAAGAGTAGAAGGAATCCTCGTTTGCTACATGGTCATTCCATTTTGCTATGCTTACGCCTCTATTCATACACCTTATTATATTATAGGTTCTGATTGACAAGCATACTCGAAAGCGTACCTATCTTCATCATTTTAACCAATCGTTCCATACCAGTGTTCACCCCCATAGCATGATAACGAATATCTGTTTGCTTATCACCAAAGATAGCACGAATCTGTTCATTATAGTTCAATGGCAAGAGGCTCGACATATTATAAAGTTTTTCGCCATATCCATTACCATTCAGTTCGTCTGCTGTTGCAGGGAACACCACTGATTCGGCATGTCCAGGCACTACATGGATATTGAAGAACAAAACATTACCATCATTGGTAAACATTGATTTCAATTGATTGGCAAGTTGTTGCATTTCATCATGCGAAGTTCCATTATACTCACCATCAGTGATATTGATAATCGTTGGAGGATAACAATCCTTGTCATGATGTTCCTTCATCCAGTTTTCCAATAAACCTTCAGCACGTTTGAAAGCTTTGTTCATGTGCGTCCATCTACCATCATGCCGAGCCACCATCCATTGTTTCTTCTCTACTTCTTTAATGCTGATACCTTTACGAGTACGCACCTCTTCTTTCACCATTTTCTTTTGGTAAGGATTATCACGAATCTCTTCTGGAGTAACAAAGTCTCGTCCTTCAAGATTGCCATTCCAAGCACTATAAGCCTCTGTGCCATAACCTATCATGGCAATATCAAAGTAATGGCGAGTCTCATTATTCTTCACACATCGCTCCACCAACTCGTTGATTTGGGCATTTACGATACGGGCAACAGCCTCAGATAAAGTCATATCCTCACCATTGAAGGTAGTAATTCTGCGCATAGAAACACTTTGGTCCACCAGGAAGATGAATGCTGTAGGATGCTCACGGTCAACCCGAGCCGTATATGCATTCTTGCTTTGTAACATCTGTGGTTGGCTTGGAATTGGAATACCAAAGTTGCCGATGTTCTTGATATACTTCAGAGGAATAGTATTCTTTACCAATATCTCCGCCTGATAGAATGGCTGCTCATCCACATCGAAATCGAAGTGATTACGAGCCTTGACAGTTTGGAAGTGAATCTTCTTGAAATCCTCCAAACTTCCACCCACATGAGCACCATTGCGTACAGCGTTTCTGTCTGCATACTTGGTATTCTCATCATAAATCACTTCTGGATCTATCTCCAGAATGACAGGGTTAGAAATTCTATCCTCATTCATTGCCACATACATCATTGGATGGTTCATGGTAAAGCTGACACGAACATAATGTTCCAGATTATCACGCTTATCCAACGACCAGGATGGAGAACCTGGTCCTCCACCTCCAGGCTTAGGGATATTGATACCACGTTCCTCACAATCCTTCCAAGAATAGAGTCCTCCATTCTTGATAATATTCTCCAAGTTATCACGGTCTGTGAAGTGATAGAGCTTGGTGATATGATTTTGTTCGAGGATATTTTTAAAATCCTCCCAGTTACTTCTTCTGTTCATTGTTTTTGTCCTCCAATAATATATGTATGTTAGAATAACGATAGTTGCTTTGGTTCTATTGTCTGTGGTTTCCACTTTTTATCACCAAAAGGATATAGACCTTCTACGTATGCCTTGATTAGAAAGGCATGCGAAAGAGGCTTCTTCGTGTCATTTACATCGCTATTCGTATTATAGTCCAAGAGTACGATCGTCTTCGTTTTGCTTGCCTCCCGTAATCTTTCGATAATACTTTGAACCTTATGTTCAAGAACCCACTTGTAAGTAGGAATATAAATCAGCTTTCGAGCCTCAATATATCCAAGTAGTTCAATTCCGTTTACTCCTTTGCGATGTCCAAGAGGCTTACCGAACTTGCGAACAGTTCTCTTAATATTCTTCATCGACTCATTCTTAAACATTTTCATATCTACATCAGCCGATTCAAATACCTTTAGCCCTTGCCACACAGCCTCAACACATGTAGCTGTAACACCCTCACTAAATGGCACAGGTATGCCACCATGAGGATAGAATGGGCTCAACTTTATCAAGTCATCTTCAGCATGACTCGTTACATCCGCAATTATTGCATCGGGATATTTCTTCAAGATATTCTCCCGCTTTTTTCGTTTAGAATCTATAAGTACCATAAATCATTAAATATTTCCTTTCCAAATCGAGAGATTAACTCTTGCTTAAAATCGTATGACAAACTACAACCAGAAAATGCACCTTTTCCAATATCAGTCACACTGTCAGGAATGACTATTTTGGATAAAGAACTACAATATTCAAATGCAAAAACTCCAATATCAGTCACACTATCAGGAATGACTATTTTGACCAGAGAACTACAACCCAAAAATGCACTACTTCCAATATCAGTCACACTATCAGGAATAACTATATTGGTTAGAGAGCTACATTCCCAAAAAGCATAATCTCCAATATCAGTCACACTATTAGGAATGACTATATTGGTTAGAGAGCTACAATCCGAAAATGCATAATCTCCAATATCAGTCACACTATCAGGAATGACTATATTGGACAGAGAGCTATGAGAAAATGCATAATCACCAATATCAGTCACACTATCAGGGATGATATATGATTCTATTTTTCGATTTCTGAAAGAAACAATTTTACTTTTATCCTTATTGAATAAGACCTCATCCTCATAAATGAAGGTGGGTGACAAACATTCTAACTTACCTTCCCAGCCTGAAAACGGATTTCCGTTTAAGCAAATTACGCTTTTAGGGATGACTATATTGGACAGAGAACGACAATAATCAAATGCATCATTCCCAATAGCAGTCACACTTTTAGGAATGATTATATTGGTTAGAGATCTACAATTAAAAAATGCATGATTACATATTATCATTGTACCCTCTTTGACAGAATAGCCCCTTCTTAGTTCTTTGGGAGCTTTCAATAGTTTTCTTCCATCTTTGCTATATTTCACTCCCCATTCATCTATAAAAGCTTCTTTCAACTCATCTTCAGTTATTTCTGTAGATAAGTCTTCAATAGTTTGAGACAGGATAGGTTTTTCACCAATAAACAATCTACAAGAACATGCAGAAAGCTCCTTTCTTGCCAATGCGAGCATGAAAAGAGAGTAAAGTGTACAGAAATTCTTATCACACATCAATTCCTGCAAGGCAGATATAGCCTTGCTATTTGAAGGGTTATGATAATCGTTTTCTAAGAAGAGAAGCCTGTCTAATGCACCATAGGTATCTAATAATTTGGAATTCATTGATATAGCTTTCAATGACAAGGCGATACTTGCCAGAGCAAAGTCATCAATAGTTTCATCAAAATCATCAACAGTTCTCAAAGGATGAGAAAAGTCTTTAGTACCTATCGTTGGAGACTTCCGACCCTTCATGGCAGGAACAAACATACCATCATAATCTACCAATGTCAGATTTCCATCAGGACGAACCATGATGTTGTCTGGCTTAATATCACCATGAGCAAAAGGCTGAGAGCGAAGCCATGCTGCCATCTTACAGAAGCGGTAACAAAGCATAGCCATAGCATAATTGTCCTGATAGTTTTCGGCAATGTAATTTTCCATGGTTTCTCCATCAATCCAATCCATAAGAAGAACAGGAAACTCATCTTCTTCACAACTGCTATCCACAAAGATTTCTTTTTCTAAATACTTCACGGAAGTAATATAAGAAGAATCCACAAACTCCAACTCATCGGCAATCTGGCGGTAAGCCTCAGCTCTACCTTCTTGCTCTTCTGTAAAGCACTTTAAGGCATAACACTTTCCTGTCTGTCCATCTTTCATTTTGAACACGACAGCGAAGGCACCACTACTACGATAGGGTTCTCCATGATCATCGAGCACAGGTACCAAGTGAGCCAATTTATCAAGATTGTTACTTGCATCTTGTATGGCTCTTACATATTCTGAAATTAATGGATATTGCATAACTTATTAAATTCTAAAACTTGCTCTTTATATATATTCAATGCATCCATTTTTGTTATACACCACTTTTGGGTATCTAAATTGTGCTCATCAATAAACTGATTAATATTTTTTTCATCAGATGCAGTATGAACAGTTGCAATCCATAAAACTTTGTCCGCATCTATATTATGTAAAACCTCCTCCAGATATGGAATATCTATTGGAGAAAAAGCAAAACCCAGAATATAAATTTTCCTCACATCTTTCAAAGACTCAAACAATCTATGGTTTTGCCTTATAATCCCAGAAACATTCTTTCTCATCCTTGATAATTGATTTGCTGATGCCTCTATTATAGATTCCATTATCGGATCATCTGTATTTGCATCTAACCAATCTTCATATTGCTCATCTGTTAAGTCTTTTGGTAGCAGTTTTGGTTTACCCTTTAATGACTCATAAATATCATTAGTAGTTTCACCATGTCCCCAAATTAAATCATCACCATTTATACTACCATGAATATGACATATCTGTGTACTTGGTATATTATAAACATCTTCAAGAGTTTTGGTATAATTAAACGTCAAGAAATAACATTCATCTTTATCTTCAATCCTTAATTTACCGCAATTCGGCTTATTTAGACTATTAACCCAAACTTTAAAAGATTGTCCTATTGTTTCAATAAAATCATCTATGTCAAGATCAAGTTCTACTTGTATGGAAGATCTGTGATTGTCAGCATCACAAAAATCTTCACTTCCATATATTGGACCATAGTCTTGATATACCCTATTAATATAATCAAAACTAATTGCAGATAAATGTTGTTCAAAACTATTCCACCAAACATCATCTTCATCTATTGAATCATAAAGACGGCATAGCTTATCATAAAGGTCAAAATCATATTCTTTCAACCATTCACGATAATCACTATAACGGCTATTAATGCCATGATGGATGTCAAATCCATTACCAGTTATATATAAGTTCCTCATAACTATCATTTTTTATTCTAACTGCGACAAAATTATAACATTTCCAATGAACGCAAATACATTCAGAAATTATTTAAGCTACTTAAACGTTCTAAGTATTCATTTCCTTTGTTGTACCATTTCAAAGAGTATTAACTTCATCACAGAAAGCACTTTCAAGTACTTCACCATTAACTTTTGATGCAAGAACTGTCACAATAGTTTCACTTCTTTATGTTTTTTACTTAATACTACACTGAGCATTATTTACTCAACTTTTAACCGAGTCAAAGAGTCTTTCGCTTGACTATTACCTTGCTCAGCGGACTTGCGATACCATTTAATGGCTTCGTCATAACTTTGAGGCACGCCTTGCCCATTTTCATAAAGACGACCTAAATTACATTGGGCAACTGCATTACCTTGCTCAGCTGACTTGCGATACCATTTAACGGCTTCGTCGTAACTTTGAGGCACGCCTTGCCCCTTGGCATAACAAACACCTAAATTATTTTGAGCTTCTGCATAACCTTGGTCTGCTGATTTACGATACCAATATACTGCTTCTGCATAACTTTGAGGCACGCCTTGACCTTTTGCATAACAATAAGCCAAATTCTTTTGAGCTTCAGCATTACCTTGATCTGCAGACTTGCGATACCATTTAACTGCTTCTTCATAACTTTGCGGAACACCTTGGCCATTTTTATGACAAACACCTAAATGACATTGAGCAGCTGCTTTACCTTGGTCGGCTGACTTGCGATACCATTTCACAGCCTCATCATAACTTTGAGGAACACCTTGACCAAAATAATAACAACCGCCTAAAACAAATTGGGCCACAGCGTTATCTTGATCTGCTGATTTGCGAGACCATTTCACAGCTTCCTTATAACTTTGAGGAACACCTTGACCAAAATAATAACAACCGCCCAAATTCTTTTGAGCAATAGCATTACCTTGATCTGCAGACTTGCGATACCATTTAACTGCTTCTTCGTAACTTTGAGCTACACCTAATCCCTTCTTATAACATAATCCCATGATATTTTGCCCCACTGCATTACCTGCATTTGCAGAAACACGAATCAAAGCCAATCCCTTTTCTTTATCTTCCGTCACACCTTTTCCTAAACAATAACAATAACCAAGACAAGCTTTTGCATACAAACTTCCTTTGGAATTTGCAATTGAATATAAATGAAATGCTTTTTTATGGTCAGCCTCATCTTTTGATTTTCCAAAAAGCATGTCTGCTTGTCTTATCAAATCTTCTGCTACATTGAATGGCTTAGAAATGGAAAAAGCTCGGAAGGAACAGAGTACAAGATTCTTTTTGGCATTTGCCAATAAGAACATAGAAAGAAGAGTGGTAAACTCCTCATCATTCATCAACTCCAACAATGCAGGTATAACTTTACTCTTACTCAAATCACGATAATCATCAACAGAGAAAAGTAATCTATCTGCTGCACCATATTCATCAAGTAAAGAAGGCTTCAAAGAAATAGCCTTTAACGACAAGGCGATGCTTGCCAAAGCAAAGTCATCTATGGTTTCATCAAAATCATCGACAGTTCTCAAAGGATGAGAAAAGTCCTTTGTACCAATTGTTGGAGACTTCTGACCCTTCATGGCAGGAACAAACACACCATCATAATCCACCAATGTTAAACTACCATCAGGGCGAACCATGATGTTATCTGGCTTAATATCACCGTGAGCAAATGGTTGAGAACGAAGCCACGCTGCCATTTTACAGAAGCGATAGCAAAGCATAGCCATAGTATAATTGTCTTGATAGTTTTCTGCAATGTAACTTTCCATCGTTTCACCATCAATCCAATCCATCAGAAGAACAGGAAACTCATCCTCTTCACAACTGCTATCTACGAAGATTTCTTTTTCTAAGTATTTTACGGAAGTAATATAAGAGGAATCCACGTACTCCAACTCATCGGCAATCTGGCGGTAAGCTTCAGCTCTACCTTCTTGCTCTTCTGTAAAGCACTTTAAGGCATAGCATTTCCCTGTCTGTTCATCTTTCATTTTGAACACGACGGCAAAGGCGCCACTGCTACGATATGGTTCACCATGATCATCTAACACTGGTACTAAATGAGCCAATTTATCAAGATTGTTATTAGCATCTTGTATAGCTCTTACATATTCTGATATTAATGGATATTGCATAGGCTTACCTTGTCAGTTATTTTCGCCCTCAAAGTTACAAAAGATAATTAAAACGCCAAAAGCTTCACTCAACTTTTCGCCTTATTTGATATCAATTGCTAATTTACGCCTTCATTATTATCTCAAATCAAAATTCTTTTGTCCCCAATTTTCAAATGCCGTTTCTGAGCAGGAATATTCCCTATAGAGCACTTCCCCCTTAGAGGAAACTGGTTTGATTTTGAAGTTCATAAATGATGTGGCTTTTTACCGTCACTTAGTCACAATCCAATTCTTTCCTAAAGCATTGTTTTGTCTCAAAGAAATTTGAAAAGATTGCAGACAAATAAGCCTTGGGATTTGGAATATCTGGTATTAACAAATGATAAGACTTAGATACTACATTCAAAGTATTAGCCTTTCTATCCTCATAATAGAGGACTATATTACAGTTTATACTATTTACACGATTGACAGCTTCTTTCACCAGTTCAACCTCCTCTTGATTTTCCAAACTTTTCATGTACCAACAAAGGTCCCAAACTACAATAAAATGGCACTCATTCGAAGCCTCTATCATAAAATTTTCATTCTGATAGGTGAAGTATATATCATCACCCTCCAGCTCCACCTCGCAATTCAACTGTCGAAGCAAATCCAAGCACAAGTCCCTTGCGCCCAATGATGAATGTTCATTATTAACAGAAGGAAGGGAACTTACTATCTCATCCATCTCTTTCTCTGCCTTTCTCTGACGAATGTAGTACATCAAACTGATGCCTGCCAATACTGATATAAAAGGAATTATCATAGCTATAACATTAAAAAAATAATACTTATGAGATAGCAAAGTTAGTTCTTTTCCTGTAAACAGATGTCATTATTAGGAAAAATCATACCTCCACAAGGCTTGTGGAGCAAACACACTTGTCCCAACCCAAACCTTTCACTATATTTGCGACAAAATTCAAAATAAACAAATAAAGTAAAATATGGACAGACTCTTTTTTATAGTAATTGCTGTTGCATTGGCATACGGCGTAGGTTGCCTCGGAAGAAACAGAAAGATTGGTTTCGGATGGGCCTTTGGTATTTCACTTATCAATGTGATTATTGGTCTCATTGTCGTATTATGTTCAGAAAAGAAAACACCAGAAGAACTTGAAGGAAAAAGGCAACCCTAACCTCGAACCGAGCGTCTGGGTTGCCATCGGAATTTACCTATTATATAGGAAACATGTATAAGAAACATCACTTCCACTCCACCAGTTTTCTATCAAGTGCTATCTTCTTAGGCTCTCCCCACAAACCATCAATCGCATAACTCTTGGCTAAACTTTCATCAAATTGCAGGGTGAAAACTTGGCGAATACGAGCACATTTCTCATTGATGGAATTAGACAGCGGATTCGTCAAGGCTTCAATGCTCTGGCGAATCTTCTCGTCGGAGAGATGTGCGCCAGTATTCGATTTTCTACGAATATCCACATAAATATTGTATAGCTCTTCTCGATAATCAGACAAGCACTTGAAGAGAATGCCTTTCTCATGGCGCAAGAAGAGGATATACACCGCCTTTACCAATGGTTCCATCTTGATAACCATATCGTGATAATCGGGCAAAACGATGTCGTAGTTCTCCGTGATAACCATTCGGCTCAACTCCTTTGGTGGAAAGAAATATTGCTTCAACAGCCAATCGCTTACACCACTAAGACGCAAGTCCTGTACTTGCTTATAGACCTCTTTCATTTTCTGACGAATATCATAACTGAAAGTATCGTCGGCTGTTAGAGGTGTCGGATCAAAAGGATTGTAAGGACTCTTACCTATAGAGCTGTACAATACTTTGTAATTCGACAACTTATCATACACCACTTGCATCAAGGACATAAAATCCTCATCACGCTCTATTGTCAAAGAATAGGCATTGACATAATATACGCCATTTTCCTCATGATCTAACTGCAAGATGCTTGGACGGAACTTCTCTCTATCCTTATCTTCTACCAATAGAGGCAACAGCAAATCGGAAGAAACAGAAAAACTCAAGTCTCCTTGATTCAGCATTGGATAACTATACAGGGCAACCTTATTAATATGCGAACCTAAAAATGGAAAGTAATTAAAATGTATCGACTTTCCGTCAAATAACTTTTGTATATCCACAAAATGGTTGATGATGGAAAGATTCAACTCTTCATCATACCCATGCTCCACGAAGAACACATCATCATGGTAACGTGCAGGGAAGTCGCGAAACTTCAACACCTTCTTTCTTCCAATCTTTCCTGTCATCGCTTATCTATTTAAATGGTTGGTTTAAAACCATATTCTTTACAGCTTATATTGTTTGCATTTAATCTCTCAAGCATCCTATAGGAACAACGTAAACACCATCTTTACGTCGATAAGCGAAATCACCTGTACCTGTAAGTACCATCATAAAAGAAGGGTCGTTCATCTTCTCTGTATTGATTTTACCAGCTAAATTCAATAGATTCTCCGCACCTTCGTTGATAAGCTTATCACCTCCTAACTTGATTTCAACCAAGCCATACTTACCATTCCGTAAATGTATCACTGCATCACACTCCAAGCCATTCTTATCACGATAATGATAAACCTCACCATCTAAAACCTCAGCAAATACTCGCAAGTCTCTAACACAAAGTGTCTCAAAGAAGAGTCCCATGGTATTGAGATCGTTAATCAAATCTTTTGGACCAAGTCCAAGCACCGCAGTGCCTATTGATGGATCTATGAAATAACGAGTGTTTGCTGTTCTAATAGCTGTTTTAGAGCGCAAGTTAGGATTCCAAGCCACAGAATCTTCGATGACAAAAATCTTACGCAAAGCCTCCAGGTAATTTCCTGCTGTCTTCACACTAATTTCATTTTCATCATTTGTCATCATATCAGCCACTATGGTTCCTATTGTCGCTTGTGAAGCTAGGTTACGAGCGTAAGAGCGCAACAGCAACCTTATTGTGGTGGTATTGCGATTTACCCCATCTACCCTTGCGACATCTTTTTTAATGACAGCATCCACATAGTCAAAAGCCTGACTCAACGCAGCATCTCCTTGCAAATTACAAGCAAAAGGCCACCCTCCACGACATATCAAATAGGCTAAGTCTTCTATTTTCAACTGATTAGTCGCAACTATCTTGCTTGGCGTTTCAAACAAAGAAGCCAAACTCACCTTTCCATTCGATTCTCCAGATTCATATAAGCTCATTGGGCGCATCGTGAGCCAACTAAACCTTCCCGTGCCAGAATGATGCATATCTTTCTCATCTGCAGGAACAGCAGACCCCGTTAATATAAATTGCCCCACTTCACGGCGATGGTCAACCTCAAATCGGATTGCATCCCAAAGCTTTGGAGCCAATTGCCACTCATCCACAAGTCGCGGAGCCTTTCCTTCGAGGAGTACAGAAGGGTCTATCTCCGCCATCTGTAGGTTCGTTTCCAGTGAAGCAGGATTATCCATATACAAGATACTGGCAGCTTGTTGCTCAGCTGTAGTTGTCTTACCACACCATTTTGGACCTTCTATAAGGATGGCGCCTTTACTTTCTATTTTTTTTGCAAGCAGTTTGTCTGCTATTCTATGTTTATATTCCATATCCTAAATAAACTGATTTACAGGTGCAAAGATACAATATTATTTTTAAATTTCCTCAGTTGGCGCATTTTTATTTCCTCAGTTGGCGCGTTTTTGCTTCCTCAGTTGGCGCATTTTTGCTTCCTCAGTTGGCGCATTTTTGCTTCCTCAGTTGGCGAAACAACATCGGATTAGATTACAGAACTTTCGCAAGTAAGCACCACACGCCCTGAAGGGCAGAAGCTCTTAGCCCCTTCAGGGTGTGCTTGAACCACTTGTGAAAATTGAGAAAATAAGAGAATAATTATACCGTATATTTATTCCATAATTACCAAAAAAACACGCACCAACTGGGAAAAGGAATCTGCCTAACTGGAAAAAAATTTTTTCCCAACTGGGAAATTATTTTTTCACAGTTAAGTCCTGTTAGGCAATAAATATTTATACAGAAGGATTATGACTGCAATTTTAGCCCTTTCCAATATAGAAAAAGGCTAAAATTCAGTACTTTTACATGCGAGTTCTGTCGCTAAGGCGACTACTTCTTCTTAGGACGGCGGCGTGCCCAGCCTTCTTCCTCGAAGTTGGGTTCCTCGCCCTTGAACTTAACGTTGTCGTTGTGCTGGAAGAACTGACGCCAGTCGCCTGTCTCCTCTTCTCTGCGAGGCTTACGGCTACGACTCTCTGCACGACTGCCTTTCCCCTTGCCTCTGCTCTCGCTGCCCTTGCCGCCCTTGCGGCTCTCACGACTCTCGCTACGACTGCCACGGGCACTACGTCCATGACCCTCTTCGTCGGCATCGTTGCAACGAACGGTGCGGCCCTTGTACTCTGTACCGTTGAGAGCTTTCATCACACGCTTGGCATCCTCCTCGGGAACCTCGATGTAGGCAAACTTAGAGAGCAAATCAATGTGTCCCACCTCCTGGCGACCCTTCACATGCTTGTTCAGATACTGCATGATCTCGCCAGGATAGAAGCCGTCGGCCTTACCTAAGTTGATGAAGAGACGCTTGTATCCAGCCTCAGCCTCGTGCTTGCGGCGACCGTTAGACACCTTTCCACGACCCTCTGAGCCTCTACCCTCACCACGAGAGCCACGAGAGCCCTTGCCAGTTTCGGGCTTGACTATCTCAGGAGCGTTCTTATAATAGTCGAGGAACTTACCAAAGGTGATGGTAACCATCTTCTTGATGATGTCTTCCTTGTCGATGTAGTCGAACTGGCGGTTGATCTCTGCCATATAAGGCTCTATCTGATCCTCGTCAACATCGGTCTTCATGATGTCGTCCATAGTCTTGAAGAGCTGTTTCTTACAAATCTCCTCGGGAGTAGGAAGGGTGCCGTCAATAAAATCTTTGCCTATCTGTTTCTCTATCTGTCTCACCTTAAACTTCTCGCGGGTGTGGATGATAGAGATCGAGGTACCCTTCTTTCCGGCACGACCTGTTCGTCCACTACGATGGGTGTAGCTGGCAATATCGTCGGGGAGTCCATAGTTGATGACGTGAGTAAGGTCGTCGACATCAAGTCCTCGGGCAGCAACATCGGTGGCCACAAGGAACTGCACATTGTGATTACGGAACTTCTGCATGGTGAGGTCGCGCTGCTGCTGACTCAAGTCACCATGAAGAGCCTCTGCATTATAACCATCGCGGATGAGTTTGTCGGCAATATCCTGTGTCTCCAACTTGGTGCGACAGAAGATAATGGCGAAGATACGGGGATAGAAGTCTACGACACGCTTCAGGGCAAGATACTTGTCCTTGGCGTTCACCAGATAGTAGATGTGATTGACGTGCTCGGCACCCTCGTTGCGTGAGCCTACAACTATCTCCTTATGGTCGTGGAGATAGTGGAGCGCTATCTTCTCTATCTCCTTGCTCATAGTAGCAGAGAAGAGAAGTGTATTTCTATCCGCTGGTACATTCTCGAAGATGGCATTGATGCTCTCGGAGAAACCCATATTGAGCATCTCGTCAGCCTCATCCAATACAACATTGTTCACATGCTCCAACTGAGCCACGCCACGATTGATGAGGTCGAGAAGACGACCAGGTGTGGCTACGATGATCTGTACACCATGCTTGAGGGTGCGTATCTGACTGCCTATATCGGTTCCGCCATAGACTGCAGCAATGTGGAGTCCGTCGATGTACTTGGCGAAACTGTTGAGGTCATCGGCTATCTGGAGACAAAGCTCACGGGTAGGACTCAGGATAATGGCCTGTGTCTGCTTGTCCTGAGCATCGGTCTTCTGAATGACAGGAATGCCATAGGATGCAGTCTTACCTGTACCCGTCTGTGCCAGGGCGATAACGTCGTTTTTGTTACCTAAAAGATAGGGGATTACTTCTTCTTGTACGGGCATTGGATTCTCGAATCCAAGCTCCTCAATAGCGCGGCGAATGTCCTCGCTGACGCCTAATTCTAAAAATGTTTTCAAATCTTTTTTACCTTATTAATGTATTCAATGCAGAAGGCTGAATTCACCCTCCCAGCCATTAATAGGGTGCAATATCCTTCCGAAAACGCTTGCGACAAGGCTGTCCTGTCCTACTCTAATAGGCGACAGGCTGCCTGATACTTGTCTAAATTCGGGTGCAAAGTTAGTAAAAAGTTCTTGATAATCAAAAAGTTTTCGTACTTTTGCACACAAAATAGACTTTTTATACATTCAAGATGATGATGGATTTATCAGTTCTTTTGCCTTCGTGCCTACGACGGAGGGTTCTGCTGGGACTTGTTTGCTGGTGCTGTTACAACTCTGTGCTGTGGGCGCAGGATTCTGCCATGGTGTCGGTGGACTCGTTGGAAACAACGGAGACAGTACAGACCGACTCTATTGTAGCCGCAACAAGACCATTGCCCACCCCCATGATGACGGCAGACTGCAAACCCGTGCTGCGACCGAAGGACGTACTGGTACCTGTAGTCATAACAGGACTGGCTGCGCTGTATGTTCAGAACCATGGTTGGTTTGCGCAACAGAAGCGCGAGGTTCAGAAAGCGCTGTCGGCTGAGGGAAGGCATCATCTGAGGGCTGACGAAGTATTGCAGTTTGCACCCATGGCGACGGTCTGGGGCTTGAGGTTAGCAGGCGTAAAGGGGAAAAACGAACCTAAAGAACGCCTGGGCATCATAGCGCTGTCGTACGCTTCATTGGGACTCATTACGTTCGGCATGAAGGCGGCTGTAAACGAGGAAAGACCCGACGGCAGAGACTGCAGGTCATTTCCATCGGGTCATACGGCGAGGGCATTCATGGGTGCAGAGATGCTGTATCAAGAATATAAGGACGTGTCGCCATGGATAGGATATTCGGGCTACGCCATGGCTGCGCTGACAGGCTATCTGCGAGTCTACAACAACCGGCATTATCTGAACGACGTCGTGGCGGGAGCCTGCATCGGAATTCTGTGTACCAAATTGGGATATTGGTTGCAACCGAAATTGTTTAAGAAGAAAAAGAAGGCTTTCAAATTACAATATTGAGAAATTTGAAAGCCTTCTTCGCTTCATCCGAAAAAACTTCAACCTGTTTAGTTGGAACGCCATGTAAGGGCAAAAACTCTTATAGGAGATTTTGGCGTGCTCATTTACAGGAAGTCCCTTTCATTCCTTCATCAAAGGTTGTGGTCAAGGAATTGGAGAATCTTCTGCTGTATGCGAAGTCCGCAGGAATGAGGCACGTCCCAAAGTTCGGTGGTAAGGAGAGAGTCTGCATGTTGGCTGTTCCATACAGCATGCATCTGCGCGAAAGCCTTCTTGACTCCGGGGACGGGGAAAAGATGGTCAAGGGTGCCACTAATAAAGAGAGAAGGATGAGGACAAGCCAAGGAGGCGATGTGAGGATAGTCGAGGTACTGACGGAGTGCAGGAATGCAGTTGGCAAACCCTCCGTTCTCCTTTCGTCCATAACGCAGGGTAAGCTGATCGTCGGTAGTGATCATCCAGCAGATATTGGCACTCGCCTTGATCTTGTCGGAGAGGGCAGCAAGCATCCAGGAACGGTATGCGCCCATAGAACATCCCACACATCCTATCCTGTCCTTATCGACCATAGGGAGAGTAGACAGGAAATCGGTTCCAGCCATATCGTCATAGGTCATAAAGGCAGAAAGGTCGCGTCCAAGCATCATCATGTTGCCGGCGATAATATCATACTTGTTGCGGTCGATACCTTCCTTACGGCTACGCTCGCCCCAAAGAGGTGCGTCGGCAGAGAAGACTACATAGCCGTGACGGGCAAGATAGTCGCCAAGATACTGACCTTCGTACAACTTCTTTGCCCATGCATCAGCGTCGGCGACAACGGCGGTGTCGACATCAAAGGGACGTATCATCTTCTCCTTGCCGATGTAGAGGTGGGCTCCATGGTCATGGAGGGCATTGATGGCAGGGAAAGGTCCCTTGCCGTCGGGTATAAGAAGATAGGCTGTGATGCGGGCATAGGCGTTGACACAGAAGCTGATTTTCTGTGCACGATAACCATCTCGTTGTTCTTCGGCTATCACCTTCATGTCCCACGACTTGGCTCGGCGAGGAGGTGCCATCATACATTCAAATATCTTCTGACGGGCAGCCTTCTTCCATTTTGCAAAGTTTTTGATAGGACTGTTACCCCATGCCATAGGGTATGTGAGTTCCTGTTTGAGTTGTTCGACGTAAACGGGCAACTCACCTTGCCACTCGTAATTCTCTCGCACAGGCAGTTGTTTCGCATTCGGTTTCTGGGCGAAAGATGGCTGAGAGAATATCAGCAAGGCAAAAAATGTGAAGAGTGAAAAATCCAAATGTTTCATTGTTATTGAGTTTTTAAGTGTTGAATGTTATGCTGAGATGCAGCTTATCTTATGCAAAGATAAAGAAAATAATTTGGAAAACAAATGAAATGCGTACTAAAATCATCGGAACGATAGGTTCGTGCATGGATTTTGATGCCTGTGAGAGTAAAAATGGCGCTATTTTCGTTCATATTTTCCTGTTTTAGCACCTTTGGGCAGTCTTTTTTGAGACGTCATACTTCATATTTACCTTTTCGTTTCTTGATAAATGGCTGATTATTAGCCTTTTAGAAAAGAAGCTAAGTGGGCTGCCGTCTCAGTCTCAATAGTCTCAGTTATTTTTAAGAGGGTTGTGTGTTTTCATTTTTTCAATTTTTATTATATTATATATATATTATAACTATATATATATTAAATAGTTATATAATAATATAGTAAAGAAAAAAGAACAAAAACGGAAGTTGGACCCCCTCTTAAAAATAACTGAGACAACTGAGACAACTGAGACTGAGACGCTTTTCAGCCCACAGTCAACTTCCTCTCCCAGGCTGTTGGTCTCTTTTCCGCTGCATTCCACGAGCACTTGTCGGGCGAGGATGGCTTCTAAATTCCTTACGTCGATAACAGGAGTCTTGATACTGCGTTTAGTCCTGGATAACGACCCTTCCCTTTGCCAACGAAAGAAGATCGGGAATGTCGTAACAGCGCAAGACACCAGGAATGACGTTCGACATCATGTCGTGCTGCACGGGGTGCTGAATGTAATTGCGCCAGGTCTTCAATGTGCGGGTGAGTGTGGCGCCAGCCAATCGCTCGTCGAGCATAGCAGCGTGCATCACAACGACTGCGTTCATTCCGTCAGCCTTGACTGTAATCTGGCGGCCCTTCAACTTTTCGTCAGCCGAACAAAAATTGAGAATGGTGCGCAAATCCTGCACACGCTGACCTATGAGCGGTTTGCCTGCATGAAGGGCAGTTACAGCAGAACGATACTGAGTATTCCAATACTTGGAAAGGTTGTACTCGAAAATGTCGCTCGTCTCACCAAAACCTCGCAGGTCGGCATAAACATGAATCGTGCCGTCGGAGAATACATCACGACGATCGGTCTCTATCAGCAGACTTGCCTTTCCTGCATCAGCAAGATGGATGCAAACCTTCGACTGTTGATTGGCAACCGACGGAATCCTGACGATGACAGGAACAGGATACTGACCTTCGCAATCGAGCTGATAACGATATTCCTCCACGTCGCGCTGCGATTCGTGGCGAGTCTCAATAGCATTCCAGTGGTCGTTCAATCCAGGAAGTCCCAACAGCTTTAGAATGCCATCCTTCACCTTGTCGGCCGACTGCGAACAGAAAGCCTGGCGCTGGGCTGACAGCCTGTCCATCTGTGCCTCACACTCCTGCATGGAGCTGAGCGCATCCTTGTATTCCAAGTTTACCTGTCCTGTCTTGGTGCAACGCATGTCGTCACTACGCCAGTAAGTATAAAGCTTCACCTCGCCCTGTGCGTCGCCCAAGAGAGCCTTGCGGAAGAAGCTTACCATCTTGTCCTGGCTGGGCTTGGGAATGGCGTGTCCGTCGTCGTAATAAAACTGTTCGGCAGCGTCGGGCGCTCCCAGCAGACTGTAGCAACGATTCACCTCTTCATAGCCACGCAAGGCTCCCCAATGGTCAACAAAGTCGAAACGTCCGTCAAGAATCAGGAAAGGCTTTGGCGCATTCATCATCGCCATGTCGGCTATCTCGATGTGCTCGCGTCCTTCGCCTGGAATCCACTGACATCCGTCGCTTGGGCCTTGAGTCTCCAGGGTTCTTTCGCGCGACGAGAAGAACAATCCCACACAACTTGCCTTCACCCTGTCGTCGAGAGCAGCCAGATAAGACGACTGCGTGCCGCCTCCCGAGAAGCCATAACAACCAATCTTGTCGCCATCAATGTCCTTACGACTGAGCAGATAGTCGATGGCGCGGCTGTTGTCGAAAAACTCCTGTGCGGCAAGACTGCTGCCAAGGAGGATGAAGCCCGGAGCAATGAGTGTATGCTCGGTAGTTACGCCACGGGTAAGATTCTTGCCCTGTGCATCGATGGTTTGCTGGCGCTCACCCTGTGAGAAGGGGTCGACCACCATGGAAGCAATGCCGTTGACAGCCAACTGCTCAGCACTTCCCGAACCCGTGCCCTTTCCGTCGAGTCCATGTCCGCACATCTCGATACAGGCAGGAATCTTGCCCTGCACCTTCTCGGGCAGATAAAGATGGGCTGTGACGTAACGGCCTGGCGTGCTCTGAAAGACAATCTTCTCGACTATAAAGCCGTTGCCCTTCAACGAGCCCACTACCTTGGCATTGAGTTTGCCACGCTGTGGCATTTCGCCAGCCAACTGACTAAAACGACTGCGCAACTGGCTCACGTATTGTTGCATGGCTTCCTTCGACTGGCAAGCCTTTTCGAAAGCCTGCTGGCGCTCATAGTTCTGAGCGTGTACTGGCAGCATCTCGTAGTTGTAGAGCGAGGTGGCTGTCTTGAACTTCAGAGCCTTGTAAGAGCCCTGAGCCATTGCCACCGTACCTGCAAGCACGGCGGCAACCGATAAGAAGAATCTGTTTCTATACATAGTAATATCTTTATAAATGCAAATGAAGAAGTTAGAGTAGTTGGAGAAGTTAAAGCCATATACTTCATGGCAAAGTATTCAACCCCAAAAGTCTTGATTTTACATCTTGACAACCACTTCCATATCGCCCTCGCCTGCATCGAAGGTAAGTAAGCGCAACTTCTCGTCGTACTTCCATCCATCGACAAACTTGCCGGCTACAGTAACGAGTTTAGGCTTCTTGTCAAGGTAAACACTTACGCTGTAGTAGTGCGAAACAGGCTTGTAGTCGCCCTTAGGAGTCGTGATGTTGAGTATCCACTCGTTCTGTGCCAGTCGGCTCTCCATCTTGGTGACGGCATAAACTCCCTTCTGATAATCGAGCGATTTGCCGTCGTCCTCGTACATTTCATACACCGAATGCTCGGAAGGATAGATGAGCAGCGAGATGTTGGTGTTGGGGCGCTCGTCCACGTACTGCATGGCTTCCTGACGGGGAATGATGGCTCCACGGCGCAGGAAGATAGGCATGATCTCGATAGGTGTGAGGAACGACTTGTACTGGCGTCCGCTGATGCGCTCACCTGTCCAGAAGTCGAGCCAGTCGCCACCGGGGAAGTAAACAGGACGCGAGAGTGCATTCTTCACCGTTACAGGACACACCATCATGTCGCGGCCAAACATATACTGGTCTGAAATCTGATAGGTATTGACATCCTGCAGATGATCGTAGAACAAAGGTGTCATCAGCGGACGGCTGGTCTTGTACATATCCCAGGCGCTGGTGTAGATGTAAGGCAGGAGCGCATAACGCAGCGAGTCGTACTGGATGAATATTTTCTGTGCTTCCTCGCCATAAGTCCATGGCGCATGATAACGAGGATGATCCATACCGAAGAGGATGGACACAGGCGAGAACATTCCCATCTGCACCCAGCGCAGATAGAGGTCGGTGTCGTAGGCAGAATACTGCTCGAATCCACCCATACAGTGGCTCCAATAGCCGACACCAGAGAGTCCTATATTAATACCGCCGCGGATGATAGGTTCAAACCACTGCCACTCCGAGCCCCAGTCGCCAGCCCAGATGAAAGGATAGCGCTGAATACCTGCATAACCCTCGCGTGTGTGGTCGAAGCCACGCTGTCCGTTGAGCTTGGCAAAGTTCTCATAAGGAGCCTTGGCATAGGCTATAGGGAAGAGGTTGTGGGCAGCCTTCTGCTCGATGTTTGGATTGTTATAGTTCAGAGCGCTTCCCACATCAGTCTTGAAGAACTTGGCTCCCAGGTCGGTCACTTTCTTGGCTGCATTCTTCCACCACCAGTCCACAGCCTTGTCGTCGAAGAAGTTGATGATGGCGTTGGTTCCACCGTCCTGAATGGTGAGTCCCTTCTTCTGTGCTGTGGTGAGCAGATTGTTGCGCTTGCCGTTGTCGACCAGCGAACGAATGTGCAGACCAAACATTGCCACATGATTCTTATAGGCATGGTCGATCATGCCCTTTGGGTCTTTAAACTGATCCTGGAACTCGAAGGTACAGCCTCCGTTGCCCAACTTGGCAAAGAGGCGCCAGGTAGAGTCGAGCCACATCATGTCGAACGGAATCTTTTCCTGACGCAGGCGGTCGATGAGATTGACCACATACGTATCGTTGGCCTTGCTCTCATGATGCCATGTTCCACCGCTGTACGAGCCGATGTGCAGACCATAGGCAGCACGTGGCATAAGAGGAGCCACCCCCGTGAGCTGCTGATAGCTGTGAATCAGAGTTTCCAACTGTTCGCCATAGATGAAATAATAGTCGTTGTCGCCACCAGGTGCCGAGAAACTGTACTTGTCGTTGTTGGTCCATCCCATGTCCCAGTCGTTGGGCACAGCAGTATGGAAGAACACGGCGTAGCCCTTGTTGCTGAGCATCAAAGGCACAGGACAGTAGTTGGCTCTCAGAATGTCCTTGCCGCCTACCGCAGGCTTTGAGCCCCGTCCCAGTTCCACATTGAGGTGAACACGCTGTCCACGCTGGTCGATGCGGTCCATGCGCTCACCGAAGCCGAAGAAGTGCTCGTCGGGATTCATCTTCACCTCATTATATATGCTGTCCTTGCAGCCCGATGTCAACTCCTCGTAGAGCACCTTACCCGAAGCATCAGCCACCTGTATGCGCCAGGGAGCTTCCTGAATGCTTACCTGCAGCTTACTGGTCTTTATCTGTTTGCCGTCCACGCTGAAATCCACCTGTGGGAAGTTGTAGTTGACCACCATCCACTTCTCATTATCAGGCATCTGCTGTGCAGGCACCTTGGTTACACGAAACATGCTTTCCGAACACATCTCGATGCGCATGTTGCCTTGTGACGATGTGTAGAGTACGCTGTTTCCTTTCACTTGCTGTGCATGAGCCGCTGTAGCAAAGGCGCACAGCGACAGGAATGTGAGTTTTAGCTTTAAGTTTTTCATATCTATTCTGTTGTTTTTGTTGTTACGTTATTGATTTCTATTCCTGCCTGCACCACGGCTCCCAGTCCGTGGGCATCGTTGAGCGGAGCCGGTCGGTTGTAATAGAAAGGCAAGTCGCGGCTGATGCCTGTTCCCATGCACACATTCTTCACCTGTCCTTCAGGGGTTATCTGACTGCAGACAGCCTTCCATCCCTGCAGCGCCACAGAGGCGAACGAGCTGTCGAGCCAGCCCTTGTTCACACCATGCGCAATAGCTGCGACAAACATGGCTGTGCAGGAAGTTTCGGGATAAGAGTCAGGCTTGTCGAGCAACTGGTGCCACATGCCCTGTGCGTCCTGATAGGCGATGATGTTTTCCACTCTTTTTCGGAACAGCTGCAGCAATCTGTCTCGCAGAGGATGCTCTTCGGGCAATCTGTCGAGCACGAGAGCCTGTGCCAGAAACGCCCATCCGTTGGCTCTTCCCCAGTGGGCGGTGCCGTGGGCATGGGTCGTGTCATAATAGAAACAATGCCAATAGAGGTGCTTGTCGTTGTCGAAGAGCAAACTGTCGAAGAGCAATACCTGTTCTGCCGCTCTCTGCAACAAGTCGGACGATGCGCCCTTGCGACTTCCCTGATGAGCCAGGAAAGAAGTACACATATACAGGTCGTCGAGCCAGAGAGTTCGCTCTCCCACCTTTCCCCGGCAGTAAATGCCTGTTTCGGGAATACGCTCCTGCTGAGTAAGAATGTAATGGCTTATCTTGTCGAGATAATTCTCGTAACGTTGGTCTTTGTATCGTCGTGCCAGTTCGGAGAGGGCAGCTCCCATAGCTCCGCAGTCATCAAGGCTCGACATGGAGAAGAATCTGCGCCACGCATTGTCGCGCACGCCCGATCCGTATTCTTTCTTGAGTTGTCGCTGTATTTTTGGTTCGAAATAAAAGTCAAAGTTCTCTTTGACAAACTGCTCATACTTCTTTTCACCTGCCGCATCGGCAAGATTGAGCATCGCCACCCCGAGCACACCATTCACGTATCTCCATTCCTGATAATAGCTGTCGATGTGAGTGTGTCCGTCCTGTGCCTTTGACACGTTGTGGTTGTGATGGCTCAGCAGATAATCAGCCACCCGCTTCGAGACATCGAGCGGAGCATCCTGCGCCATAACTCCTGCTGCAAAGACAAGACTGCAAATAAGAGTAAAGACTGCTTTCTTCATGAGGCTTCCCGGTTTTTAAGTGGTTTGAAAAATATTGAGAATATTGTTGCTGGAACAAAATTGTTGTCCCTGGAACAATTCCTGCGAAAGTAGATTTTAAGAAAAAAGCCTCTCCACTTCTCACGAGGCAGAGAGGCCTGCGTTTTGTTTTAATATATAACTAAAAACCTACCGTTAATTCATTATTTGAATTCAAGTTTCGCAAGCGAGGAAATTGATAGAAGCTAAAGCTGTTATCACTCCCATCGGTCGTTCGGAAAGTTAAGAAATAATAGTCTTATAGTTTAAACTTAGGACATTTGTCCCTTAACTTCCCTCTAACTTCCCCACATGCAAAAGTTCAGTTATTTTAATATCCGTAGTTGTTGATCAATGCGTTGTTCGACGCGTTGATGTCTGAGTCGAATATAGGCCAGTACTGACGGGAGTCTGGATCGTTGGCAAAATAGTTGGCCAGCATGTTGTCCTTCACAGTGGCAGACACGAAGTCGTAGTCGAGTTGTGTCCAGCCTTCGCCAGCAGGAGCTGCTGTCTCACCCTTAGCCAAGCCATAGTACTCCAACTTGCCAGCAGCATTGGTGCGTGTGTAAACCACTGTAGGCACGTCAGCATACTTGCCTGTACGGTCGCGCAGCGCTCTCATGTCGGTCACGGTCTGTCTTACGGCTGTTCCGAGCAAGTTCCAGCGAATGAGGTCCTGCTTGCGCAGCATCTCGCCAGGGAATTCGAGAAGGCGCTCCTTCTGGATGGCCTTCAGCATGTCGGCCTTCGAGCTGATGGCGTTGACATAAGCCTCTACGTTTGCAGGGCGGTCGGCTACGGCAAAGGCGCGGTTGCGAACCTCCTTGAGGTAAGGCTTGGCTGCATCAGGACCTTCCAGCTCGTTGGCAATCTCAGCTGCCATCAACAGGATGTCGGCGTAGCGGAGCACGGGCAGATTCACACCGTCATCGTTGGAAGTCACCGTACGGGTCATGCGCTCATAGTCGTACTTGCCGAAGTTGAAGCTTGGTGCAGAGGCATCGTTGTCACCCAACTTGGCCATTGTGTAGCCGTTGTCGTACTTGTAAGGCACGCAGTTCACGTCGCGGCGCTGGTCAGCATTGTCGTACTCATAGTAGAGTGTAGGAGCAGGAATGTTCTGTCCGCCATAGTTGGTCTTGGTCAAGTGTGGGCTCTTCGACTTGTGGTAAACACCAAAGTGATAGAAGAATCGTCCACGTCCGTCGTTGAATGGAATCTCGAAGATAGACTCTTTGTGTGAGCCTTCGATGGTGATGACGTCAGTAGCGAGGTCGTTCCAGAACTGCTCGTAAGTGGCGTCGAGTGCGAGTCCACTCTCTCTGATGACGAGTTTCAGGTCGTCGTAAGCCTCCTGCAGCAGGGCTGTACTGGTAAGCTCAGGATCGTTGCTGCGGCGCACCTCATAAGTAGTAGGATTGTCGAGCGATGTAGGACGCTGGCTGTAACCCTCGGCCATGAGGATGAGGCGTGCACGCAGACCCAAGGCAAAAGCCTTGTTCACGCGCTCTGTCGTCTTGGTGCGCTCAGCCTTTCCTGGCCATGGCAGATAGCCTGCAGCCTCTTTCAGGTCGGCAATAATCTGCTTGTAGATAACGTCGCGGTCTGACTTGGGAAGGTAGATGGTGCTCTGCTTCACCGATGTGAATCGGGCTGGCACGTCGCCCCAGGCACGAATGAGGTCATAGTAGTACTGCGCACGCAGGGTGAGCGACTCGCCTAAGAGATAAGCCATGTCGGCATTGCTCTCAGGATTGCCATAGGCACGTATTCCCTCGATGCAGCAGTTGGCAGCCTCAATGCCGTTGAAGAAGCCTGTGAAGGCGTTAGGGTCTTTTCCAGAAGCCATCCAGTTGTTGGCAGAGAAGGCGCTGTAAGTGCAGAGCGAGGTCTTGTTGTCCGACGAAGGCTGCGCCATGTCGAAGTAGCACTCGGCATCGGTATTCATACCATAGTAAGGCATGTAGCGCGCACGGTGAGAATTGGTGGCGGCAAACCAGCTGTAGATGCTGATGACCGTATTCTCGGCAAGCGGGGTGTTAGAGAACACCACCTTGTCGTTGTATTGAGACTCGCTTTCTACGTCCAAATAGTCGTTGCACGACATGAGTGTAGCGCCAGCCAACAGGGCTGTAAATACATATTTTATTTTCATAACGATGTTTCCTTTAAGTGTTTTTTTAGAATGTAAGATTAAGACCGAAGATGAACTGGCGGCTTCTTGGATAAGCCGAGTAGTCTACGCCTGGACAAACCAGCACGTTGCGGCAGCAGTCCACCTCTGGATCCTGTCCACTGTAACCGGTGATACAGAAAAGATTTGAAGCGGTAAAGTATAGACGCAGGTTCTGAACATAGATTTTCTGCATCCATGTCTTAGGCAGTGTGTAACCCAAGGTAAGTGTAGAGAGGCGGAGGAATGATCCATCCTCGATAGCCCAGTCGGTGAGCACAGCCTTTGTTGTGTAAGGCGACCACATAGTGGTGTTCTTGTTCATCTCGGCGAGCTTGGCTGCATCGTTGATGAAGTTGCCGTTCTCGTCTACGTTGGTCCAGCGCTTGCCACTTGCCATCGTGGTGTTGAGATTGCGCCAGATACCGCCACGTGTAGAAGTCTGGTCTATCTTGTCAGCGTTGTAAACATCGTTGCCGATGCTGTAAGAGAAGTCGGCGTTGAAGTCGAATCCGTAGGCACGTGCACCGATAGAGAATCCACCTATAGCCCATGCGTTGGCGTCGCCGATCTCGAACTTGTCGTCATCGTTGATGGTTCCTGAACCGTCCTTGTCGAGGAGTTTCATGGTACCAGGACGTACTGTGCCCACAATACCGCTGGCATCAGCCACACCTTCCTTCAACTTCCACTTTCCTGCGGCAGCATCGTAACCCTCGAAGTCGTCCACCTCGTAGCGTCCTGTTCCTGCCAGTTTGTAGCCGACGATGGTTCCTACAGGCTTTCCTGGCTTCACTAAGTAGTCGGAGCCAATTTCTGTACTTGCCCAGTAAGAAGGCTTACTGTATGAGTCCATGCTTCCGAGGCTCACTACCTCATTGGTGTTATGACCGAGTGTGAACGAGAAGTTCAGACCGTAGTTCTTGGTGTTGATGGCATCGTAGTTCAATGTCAACTCGAAACCAGAGTTCTTGGTCTCACCCACGTTCTGGTACTGTGTGTTGTAGCCGCTACCTGTGATCTGCATCTCCATGAGCAGGTCTTTCACGTTGTTCTTGTACACCTCGAACGAACCGTTGAGTTTGTTGTTGAAGAAACCGAAGTCAATACCCAGGTTGAGCGAATGTGTGGTTTCCCACTTCAGGTCGGGGTTGCTCATTGCGTTGCCCGTGGTGAGCCATGAGTTCTGCAGGTGCAGCCAAGAGCTCTCCTTGATAGAATAGGTACGGCTGGTCTGTCCTGAAGGAATATTGTTGTTACCCGACACACCGTAGCTCAAGCGCAACTTCAGGTTGCTCAGCCAGTCTTGTGTTGACTTCATCCAAGGCTCCTCGATAATGCGCCATCCGGCTGCCACTGATGGGAAGTAGCCCCAGCGGTTGTCCTTAGAGAACTTGCTTGAACCATCGGCACGCAGAGTGGCGGTAAGCAGATAGCGGTCCAAGAAACTGTAGTTGGCACGTCCGAAGAACGACACCATCTTGTCGTCGGGATAGTAGAACTCGTTGGCACGTGTAGGAGTGCCCTGTGCAGAGAGGTGGAAAGCCATGTCGGCATCGTAGAATGAAGGGAATCCTTCTATGCGTGTCGTTGCCAGTGTCTCGCGGCTTACGATACTCTCCTGTCCCACCATGAGGTTCAGGCTGTGAGCCTTGGGCAGAATCTTAGAGAAGTCATACTGCAGAGTGTTGGAGTTGCGCACGGTGCGGCGGTTCACCTGGGTACGTGTAGTAAGCGGCATGTTCTTGTATTCTGCCAGGGTGTTGTTCTGCGACTCATAGGTAGTAGAGCCGGAGAAGTAACGGAAGTCGTTGTTGTAGATGTCGAGACCTACGTCTGTGCGGAAAGTAAGCTCGGGCAATATCTTCCATGTGAAAGCTCCGTTCATGTTGAAGTTTTCACGAACACGTTTCTTGTAGTTGTCGTTGAGGGCTGTGATTGGGTCTTCCAGTCCGTCATCGATGTTGCTCTCATCGAAGAGAAGGCTTCCTGAGCCCGTCAGAGGCGACTGTACCACAGCATGGCGGATACGGCCGAAAGAGCCTGAAGGCACAGAGTTCTGGTCGCCGGTAGCGTCGCTCTGTCCGTCGCCATTCACCTTGGTGCGTGAGTAACGGGTAGAGAACTCGAGCTTGGTCTTCTTGTTGGGCTCATAGTTGAGTTTGAAGTTCAGGTTGCTGCGATAGAAGTCAGAGGTGAGCAGGATGGCTTTCTCCTTCATGTAGTTGTATCCTGCTGTGAAGCGCAACTTCTCCGAACCTCCCGAAATGTTGACATTATGGCTGAACACGTTGCCGGTGCGTCCGTACACCTCGTCCTGCCAGTCGGTAGTCTTCATCGAGTTCATAATGTTGGGTATGTTGTCCCATCCGCCGAGTACCTGCTGGTACTTGCCGGCATTGGCACCAGTAGAGAGGCTCGACAATTCGTACTGCCACTTCAGATAGTCTTCCACTCCCAGCACGTCTACCTTGTCCTCAGCCTTCTTGAAGCCCACATAGGCATTGTAGTTCACAGTCACCTTACCAGCCTTACCACTCTTGGTGGTGACGAGCACGATACCGTTGGAACCACGGCTACCATAGATGGCGGTAGAGGAAGCGTCCTTCAGCACGTCGATGCTCTCGATGTCGCTGGTAGGAATGTCGGAGATGCTGCTGACGGGGAAACCGTCTACTATATAAAGAGGTGTATTGTCGCGGGTGATAGAACCACCACCACGCACGCGGATGATGACCTCGGCGTCGGGGTTGCCCTCAGGCATGGTGACGCGCACACCAGCCAGCTTACCCTGCATGGCCTCAACAGGCGAAGCCACAGGCACCGACACGAGTTCTGTGTTGCCTACCGAAGAAACCGAACCTGTCACGTCCTTGCGCTTTACGGTTCCGTATCCGATAGCCACCACTTCGTTAAGCATGTTGGAATCTTCCTTCAACTGGACAGTCATCTTGCCTTCCTTGGCAATAATCACTTCCTTCTTGTAACCCACATAAGTGATTTCGAGTTGTTTTCCTTTCGGAACAGAGATAGAGTAATTACCGTCCATATCGGTCACCACTCCCACCGATGTGCCGGGAATCCTCACGCTTGCGCCAATAATTGGTTCGCCAGCCTCGTCAGTTACTTGTCCGCTAACGGTGACGCTTTGCGCCAACACTCCTAACGGGAAAAGAAGCATCAGCAATAGTACTGAACACTTCTTCATAAAAATAATCGCTACTTTTCTCATAGGTTTTTGCTATTAGTTTTTAAATATTTGAAGTAGAATGTCGAGGGCAAAAGTAGCCAAAAAACCCCGACATGAGTGGTAAAAACGTTCCAAATGTTCGGTAAAAACGTTTCAAAGCCCGTTTTTCTGCCTATATTCAGACGGACTGACGCCCATTGCCGCCCTGAAACACTTACCGAAGTAGTTCTGATTGCTGAAACCGCAGCGATAGGCGATTTCCTTCACAGGAAGGTCGCTGTGATGCAACAGCGCCACGGCACGGTTCATGCGTGCCTTGTTGATAAACTCCTTGGGCGCCACACCCAACAGGCTCTTCAGTTTGCGGTTCAGTCCCGACTTGCTGACGTTCAGCTTGGCTGCCAGCTCGGTCACACTGAGGTCGGAATTGTCGATGTGCTGTTCCACAAACTCCACCACGCATTGCATGAAGCGCTGGTCTTCCTCGCTCAGGCTCTCCTCGCCTACGCTGCGGCTGTCGGCTTGCAAGGACTGTTGACCGTCGACAACAACCGTTTCCTCAGCAGCCTTTTCTGCCACCTCAACAGCAGTTTTGTCTGCCCCAGCAGCCTTGACAGCCACGACGAGGTGTTTCTCCTTGTCATATTTCTCCATCAGGTCGAGATACTGCCCCAAGAGTTCCCTCTGCTTGCGGTGGGAGGAGCGAATTGTCCTCGTCACGTACACCACGGTATAGATAAACAACAGCGCCAGCAGCACATACAGCACCTTGGCGGTAGTAGTCTGCCAGATGGTTGGTTTCACGTAGATTGTCACCTCTTTCACGTTGCCCGCCCATTGTCCTGTGGGCAGTTTCGACTCCACCCGCAACGTGTGCGTACCGGGCGAAAGGTTGAGCAGCGTCACCGTGTGGCTGTTCTCTAAGGTGTTCCATACGCCGCCGTCCAACTGGAATCTATAGCTTATCGACTGGGTGTTGGCATAGTCGATGGCAGCAAACTCAATCTTCACATTGCGCTCTGTCTCATCGAGGCAGATGGTGTCGTGGGCGCTCACCGCCTCCATCATCTCGCCTTCTTCCACCGACACCTTTGTCAGTACGATGCGCGGTGCCTTGGTGCGCTTCGTCAGCCGGTCCATATCCATCAGCACCAGACCGTCCATCAGTCCCATGAGCCATTTGCCGCCTTTCCATCTCAGGGGCTGCGCATCCGAGAAAATCAGCTCATCGGTCCATGTGCGGTGGTTGAAATAGAGCGATAGTCCATGTTCCACGTCCACGCCCGTCAAATCGTTGGTGCCCACAAACCACATATATTGTCCATACGCGAAAGCCGACAAGAGGAAGTCCTCCGGCAAATCGCGCCTGTCGAAGTGTCTGAAGTCCACATCTTTGCTGAGCAACGAAATGCCGGGCTCCACCATGTTCAGTCCGCTGCCCTCGGTGCAGATATAGAGTCTGTTGGCCCTGTCCTCCGCCATAAACATGACGGCAGAGCAACTCAGGCTGCCGTCTCTTCCGCCCTCACGCTCATGCCGGATAAAGCGCAGCGAGGCTGGATTGGCGGCAGTAAGCTTCGTGGCGAAAAGTCCAAGCGTTGTGCCCGCCAGCAGCTCGTCACGATGGCTGATATATATCATTCGCACCCCCAAGTACTTGCCTGTCTTGTCATCATGAGAGAGGACGATGGGCTGACACCTCCAACTCTTTCCCGTACGGGTAAGACAGAACAGTCCATGGTTCAGCGTTGACACCCACAGTCTGCCCCATCGGTCTTTCTGCATTGAGTAAACATGATGTTCTTTCTCCCTACCACGGATTACAAGCGCTATTCGGCTGATGTCGTAGCTGCCGTCGGCACGGGGCGACAGATGCAACAGTCCACCAGGTTTGCATCCCAACCATAGGCTGCCGTCCTCGTCTTGCAACATCGTGTACACAGCCGACCGGAAAGGAGTCTTCTCGCCATGCAGTCGGCCGTCGGCTCCAAGAAATCCCAGAAGATTCAGATTGGCGTCGTAGATTCTCACAGAGGCATCGTCGCGCGAGCACACCCATATCCGTCCCTCGCGGTCGCGGAAGAGTGCCCTCACCTGACATCCTGGTTGCCTCAATAGCCACGTAGCATAACACGGCTTGCGGTAGCTCATCCTTACGCCCAGAGAGTCCACTGCCCACTCCACTCCGTCGGCTGTTTTCAGCCGTTTCGTTCCCTGACCGGAGAAGCCCCATTTGCGCAGCGCCTTGTTCCAGGAGAGATGGCTGTCATCAAACCGCCCCGTGCGGATATCGAAGATAAAGCAGTAGCCTTCCGCATTACAATATATATAAGGATCGCGAATACGAATATCCTTGATGCGGTTCACGCCCATCGAGCATCCATCGCCCGCCTTCGGCTTGAACGACGCGAAGCGATAGCCGTCGTATCGGCTCAGTCCGTTCCATGTTGCCACCCAGATCATTCCCTGTTTGTCCTGTACAAGACCCGTTGCGTGATGGTGCGCCAGTCCATCGAGCTCGTTGAGCCTTCTCTCTGTAACGCCCTGCTTCGCCCAAGCCCCGCCGTCCTGAAGGGTCGGCACAGCCTCAGCGACGTGGCTCGACAAACAGCAAATCCACATCAAAAAATATCTTATTATTCTGTTTTTAGTCATCTGTGCAATGGTAGATTAGTTATATTGTTTGCAAAAGTAAGAAATAATAGTCAGAAAAAGAAATCAAATCCAAAGTTTTTATTTAACTTTGCATAAGATTAGCTGCACTCGGCAAAACATAAAAAACATAATAACAATGAAAATAGCAGTATTCTGTTCAGCAAACGCCCATATTGACAGCGACTACTTCCGTCTCACCGAGGAGATGGGTAAGTGGATGGCAGAGCAAGGGCACGACTTAGTTTTCGGCGGCTGCAACATCGGCCTGATGAACACCATCGGCAAGGCAGTCAAGGCGCATGGCGGCAGAGCCATAGGCGTAGTTCCCACCATTGTAGAGCGAGGCGGCAAGACTTTTCCCGACCTCGACGTAGAGATTCCTTGCGACAATCTCAGCGACCGCAAAGACCTGCTGCTCTCTCAGAGCGACATCGTCGTGGCGCTCCCTGGCGGCATCGGCACCCTCGACGAAATCTTCACTGTGGCTGCCTCCCACACCATCGGCTATCACAGCAAAAAGGTGATTCTCTACAACATGAAGGGCTTCTGGAACTCCACCATTGCCCTCCTCGACGACATGGCTTCGCAAGGCATGATTCGTGGCAACTGGCACGACTACATCGAAGTGGCAACCTCCCTCAGTGAGTTGCAGCAGATGGTGGAGCGCTGACTAAAATCGTTAAACCACAAATGCAATAGGCTTCAACTGCTTACGAAGCCGCTTTAATTGCTCTACGCAATAGGCTTCATTGACTATCGAAGCCGCTTTCATTTTTCGAGGCTTTTCTATTCAAAGTTTTCAATAGAGGTACTGAGTAGTTAGCGATTTAAATTCAACAACAAAAAAAATAAAATGCGGGATTGAGTGAATTCTTCAATCCCGCATTTTGCTTACAATAAACCTTAATCCCAAGCTGTCCAGGGGTTATAAGGCTTAGCATCGCCCCACACAGTGCCGTCTCCATCTGCCGAACCGCCAGAAGAGGTGTCGGAACCCAACGTGTCCTTCTGGTTGCCATTGCGGTCGACTATGGAGCCGCCATTCAACAGAGGTTCACCTTCTACGCTTTGAACTCTTACGAGAGGTTGTTGATATTTTTTCTTCATGATTGCAATGATTTACTTTTTAACGAATTTCTTGCCCTTAACGATATAAACGCCCTTGGCAAGAGTGGAAAGAGAATTACCAACCTGCTGGCCACTGAGGTTGTAGACTGCGGCAGGAGCAACGGATGCTGACGTAAGCGATGCTCCGTCCACCTGACGAATGGAAGAAACTACGCCATTGCGGTCGACAAGACAGATGCCGATATTGCCCTTAGCAGGTGATGTACTTGATGGCAACCGCTTGAAATAACCACGGAATCCCTTGAGTCCGTACTTCTTGCCTTCAAGACACTTTACGAAAGTATTGTTCTGAATGATATAGTCGCCAGGAGCGATGAAAGCGGAACCCTCTGTAGCATTACCCTGCTGCAGATGCAATGTTCCTGTAAAATAGAAATCATCATAGCTGCACTTCTTGAACTTGTCGTTGAGCTTTTGGTCGTAGTTGCCGGTGAAATATTCGTCTTTTTCATTCTTTCCCATGCGCTGTTTCGCCTGTTCGGCTGTGTATGAGGTGTTGTTGCCGGCATCGTAGTTGAGTTCGATATCCTCGAAAGTATAGACTCCTGAGGCGTTGTCGATGTCTTTCTGCGTCATTCTGACGAGGAGAGGCTCAAACTCATCGAGCGGATCATTGTCGTAGTCGGCGTACTGCAGGAAATAGAAGGTACTGTTGTCGGGCTGTGCATCATTCTTTGCCAAACCACGATAGGCAGCTATCATAAAACCCTCGCCCTCAAAAGCATTGAGTGCTTTCTGATAAATACGGGCGCACTTCACTGTTTTACCATTATCGCGAGCACCAAAAGGCAGCACGAGCGTATTCCAACCTGGCTTAAATGTGCGTTTGAGGAGGACGTCGGCATGGCGCTGGGCTACGACCTCATAGTCGGTAGCATTCTCGTCGAGAGTCTTGGTGAGAAGATACATAAATGCGTTACCCTTATTTACACCATCCACAACGATATTGTCGCGATAAATGCTGTAGTGTTTCTCGGCTTCGTCCTTAAATACAACTTGCACCTTGTTGGGATCCATGTTGAGGAAGATGCCATGAGTGCCATCATAACCCCGCGCATCAATCTGTGTACCACTATGCACGATAACCTCTTTCACCGCAGTATTGTCGGCAAAGGCGCCGTCGCCGATGAAAGTGATTCCTGAGTGAATGTCAATGGTCTGCAGTCCGTCGTGGCAGTTGCGGAAAGTTTCGCGCTCGATGCGAGTAACGTTCTTGGTGAGAGTATTGAAATCGGCATCGGTGAGTTTGAAACAATTCAAGAATGCACCCTCACCTATGGTTTTCAAGTTGTTAAAGTTCTTGCCTGCAAAGACTCCTGTCAGATTCTGGTTGTTGGCGAATGCGCACATCTGTATCTCTGTTATCTTGGTAGCATCGGCAAAAGTGACGTTCTGCAGGTTGCAGTCCTGAAACACCACCTCGTTGATTACCGTCACGTTGGCAGGAATGGTGAGGTCGGTAAGTTTGCGACAGCCGAAGAAGACACCGTAGCCTAAAGCTCCCATATTATCAGTCTGCACACCGTTGAACTCGAGCTTGCGGCTGACTCCAGTCAGTTTGTCGTTCTGAGGCAGGGTGAGCTTGGTGATTCCACATTCCTGAAAGGTTCTGGCCGCTATGCTGATGATGCGTGAGGGCAAGACTCCATTGTTAGCGAGATCCATGTTGCCGCAACCAAAGAAAGCCTCCGTCTCGAGCACCAGTTCCTTTTCTGGAGTGCCTGCCACGAACTCCAAGGTCTTCAAGGCACTACAATACCTAAAAGCATGTGCACAGATTTTAGTGACAGAGGCTGGGATAGAAATATCGGTAAGAGCGCTGTTTTCGAACGCCCCCTTTCCTATCTCGGTCATGTTGCTGAGGTCTACATGCTGCAGATTCTTACAGTTCTGGAAGATGCTTTCGGGCACTATCTTGCCTGTCTCCGTAAAAGTGGCTTCAGAAAGATTGAGCGATATCAGACTGCCTGGTACATTACTGTCTGTTCCCTCACTGTATCCCGCCATCTTCTGCAGCAGACGGATGTCTGCATCATTAAGATAGCCTTTCACGCTAAGTTGCGTAACTTTCAGGGCTTTGTCTTCGTCTCCAAGAAGTGTGGCAAGATTGCCTTCAGTACTGACTCAAGAAGTGACGGTTTCTGTGGCGTCACCAATCTGATAGATTACTTGCAGCGTATTGGCAGCATGCACAAAAACAGAAAGCATGCTAACCATACAGAAAAGTAACAATTTGTAAATTCTCCTATTCATAAGCATAGTTCTTTTAATTACACAATTAAGTTTTCGCTTGCAAATTTACTCTTTTTATCGTTACGTTTTTCGGCTGTGAGAAAAAAAGTGGATTCATGAAGCAACAGAAAGAGCACAAGTAACTGATTATCTATTGTTTACCGATTTTCTTCGTTTTGAAAAATATAAAGACAACAGGGGCATTCCATCTTGATGAAACGCCCCCTTGTACCTGATTTATTGAACTTTCTCAGTGCGGAAGTTAGAGAAGTTATCTTAACTTCCCCATTTGAGAAAGTTGTTTTTACTTTTTTACCCTTTTACTTTTTTACCTTTAAATATTACTTTTTTACCTTAAAGTTTCCCTTGTTGGTTCGTACGATGTAAATGCCACCAGCATTCATATCACTGTGTGTAGGATTTTTGAGAAATTATCATTTCTGAAAAATCAGTTACCATAAACATTAAATGAACTATTCAGTTCTCAGATATTTATAAGATCCTGATTTTTTTCCCATTACATAAATAAACACCAGCTTTATGTGGCCGTTCGATCTTTATACCTGAAAGTGTGAACCACTCGTGGGAAAGACCATCAGCATATACTTCAGGATGTTTTATGCCCGTAGATATATCATCAACAGACATTACTGGCTGCGAGGGAACCGACATGTCAACGATAAAACGAAAGGTTCTTCCTTCTTGTAGCGTCACACCGTCAGCCACATACACATTGCCATCACTATGCCCATTCACTGCCTTATGCCCTATGAGAAACACATCACTCCTGGAAGAGATGCGGTATTCACCTGTAGGATTCAATTCAACACCCCATCCTGCCTGTCCGAAAAATTTAAAGTCAACATGATTTACATTCAGTTGACGACCTGCAGTAAGTGTCAGTTGGTATCTCTTGTTGCCCACGGGTGCCATACATGTAGCATGGTCGGTATCAGTCCACCAGCTCTGATTGCTTATGATACTATAATACGGTTTATGCAATCCATCACTGCCAATAGCCCATAAGGCACCGGTGCCATCTGCATTAAGACTCAATGGATTCCCATTCTCATGAGAGGCGTATATACGAAAACTCTTCGTTGCGGGGACAAACTTGATGTTATAATAACCACTGAGAGCCGTAAACTTGAAACGACCATTTCCTAACTTGATGAAAAAATCAGGATCTTCATAGAAGTCAGGTGAACTGAAGGCATCATCGCCTACAGCAGTGTATGTTTTGCCCTTTTCAAGATAGGTATTGATAGAAAAACTATTTCGGTTATCTGACGGAATCATCTCCATACCACCAAAGGTCACGGCATTTTGTTCTGTATCTCCCAAAAGGACAGAAACAACACTTTTGGCAGGTATATCTACGTTCACATATTCGCTATTCGAAGCAAGGTTGATATGCTTTTCGACCGATGTCTTATTACTAATGACAAAAGCTGTGGTGCCATCCGAGTTTCTTAGTGCGACATAATTGAAGTTCCAGTCATCTCTTGGTACACCATTCTCTATATAGTCACATCTTACCGCACCAGGTCGGATGACAGAAGAAAGATGGCAAATGATATAATAATCGCGATTGTAGCGTACCGTAGAGAGCGCATAACTACTTGGATCTATTTCTATATTGCCATACACAGTACTATTAGATAAGGTGGTAGGATGACCATTATAGTCGAGAAGCAGGTTCCATGCTATAAATGCACTACTCTGGTTTTGCAACGCACGCAAACCCGACCAGTTGAATTCTCCGCATAGCTTGTCTTTTAGATTACGTCCATCGTTCCACGAGCCTATACTTGTCTCAGTATAGATTGACTTCAGACCCGTGTTATTATAAAACGTAGCCATGGCTGTAGGGTCACCCCCATAGTTATGAAAAGCGGCACCTTCCACAAGATCGTCACCAAGAAACGATGATGACCGCAAGGACTTTGCTACCCGTTCGGCATATTGTTCGTTATCAAAATTGTGGTCAAAAAGATATATCTTGGTACTCAGTCCTGCATTGTGAAAGGCTGTGGCAAGAACCTTAACAAAAGCTATTTCCTCTTCAACATCCATGAGCATAGCTCCTCCTTCGTTGTTTCCGTTTCCAGGTTCATTTTGTGGAGTCACCGCATGGATTGTTATTCCGTTGTTTTTCATCGCTTTCAGAAACCTTACGAAATAGTCCGCATAGTCCGAATAACAAGTTTTATTCAGATGTCCGCCTACATAGTTCTCATACGGAACATCCCCATTTTTCTGACTCACCTTCATCCATTTAGGAGCAGTCCATGGTGCGGCAATGATTTTCAGCTTGGGGTTGATGGCTTGCACTTCTTTTAGAATGGGAATCACATACGCAATTTCTTCACTTTGAAGGGCAAAATTTTCTATGCCTTTTACATCGCAAAGAGTATAGCGTGAAAGAGAAAAGTCACTACATCCTATGCTTATGCGCACATAACTCGCACCATAACCCTGGCGCTCTGAAAATATTTTCTTAAGAAGTACAGCACGTTCTCCTGCACTCATTCGCATTAGATTGTAACACGTCGCTCCGGTAAGAGCGAAGCCAAAACCATCTACCGTCTGATATTGACGGTCTGTATTGATACGCACATAGTTGGATGCAGGTCTACCTTTTGTGGTTTTCAGTATTGTCTCTGACAAGAGTTTACTGTTGTTTTCCGTAGTGATCATCACACGGGCTTTTTGCGCTATGACTTGTAAAGAAGTTAATAGCAATAAACCTACAAGGAAAAAGTTTTTTGCAAAAAGAATTCGTCTCTTCATATTTTTAATTATTTGACCACATACTGGACTCATGTCACTGATCTGGTTATCACGAGGGTGCGTCACAGACTTATGACACACCCTCATTTTTATTATTTTATGTTATTTCACTAAAATCTTCTTTCCGTTATGTATGTACACTCCCTTTGGCAATGAGCCTGCACCATCGTTCATACGCTGACCTTGCAAGTTGTACCACGCATGATTATCCTGTGTGTGGGTCTCTATGCTACTTATTCCGCTAGAAGAACCATTCTTGTAGAAATACAGATTGTCGAGATAGAAGGTCTCTCCTTTACCGTTATCAAACTTGAACTGGAAGATCCTGGAAGCGTTGAGTCCAACAAAATCACTCATAGGGATATCTATGCTATTCCATTGATTAGCTATGAGATTAATAGGTTTTTTCAATTGGTCGTTGACACTCCCATCGTTGTTACGACATATTGGGTATACATTGATCGTAAAAGAAGATAGAGGATAGATATCCAAATGGAGATATTCCATATCTGTTGCGTCTATCTCAGGACCACCAAACTCAATTCCGACATAATTAAAGTTGGAACACTTGAGTGTATTGTTGCCGTCAAGGCTGACACTCTGTGTAGCTGTCTGTTGATACCAAGAGCCAATAAACATTTCCGGAACAAGCGAAGTGTAAGTATCACTATAAACCGATTTCACATTGTCAGTTGTGTGATGAGGGATAGGAGCAGCAGTAACTTCTGGTATAGGATGATCTGTCCCAGACTGTCCTTTAAATCCACCAATAGTTACCACGGCACGTTCTGGATGACTGGTGGCACATGTTGCACTTTGGTCAAATGTGTCATCGTATGCGAAGGCATAGGTATAACCGTCGTAACTGATGTCTTTCTGATGGAAGAATTTCACATAAGGGTTATATACATCGGTGTTGAAGAAGCTTCCTGTATCTCCCCAATCCTGCAGTTCGCCATCTGCAAGATTTGTTTTTATCACTCCACGATTCATCGCTCCACAGAACATGGCTTGTACTGGAAGATCTGCATCGTTGCCATTGAATTTTGCAAACTCTCCTGCACCTTCTATCACATCAATGGAGGTAGGCTTGCCTACAATGGCCGTCTGCCCTTGACGAGGTCCTGACTCACTTTTTAAGACGAAGTTGTTGCCATTCACACGTCCACGCCAAACACCTAATTGGTTGCCCATGTTTACGTGTATGTCTTTATTGCGAAACTCGCTCCAGATACGGTTGATGTAGCCATCGAAATATCCAGTATTCTTCACCTCTGCCACTTTAGATGGTTGCATAATAATACCTCCCAAATGATCATGAGTTATATTGTTCTTCAGACAGTTAGAGAAGATATTACCTTCGTTTTGTGTCTTCCAGCGATTGATAATCTCCTCATAGGTATTCACCTCTCCACGCTTGGTGTATGGATTATTGGCACCTGCCGAAGCATTTCCATATAGTTCCAATCCCATGGGATATTGGAATGCATCAACACGTGAGGTATTGATAAACATCACACCATACCTATCATAAGTAAATTCAATAAGTTCCCATCGCAGATCGATATTCGGGTCGGAAGGGTTTTGCATGTCAGCTCCTGCATACCCACCATTATTATCGTTTACGTGTAGGTAAAGCGGTGAATTGAAACCAAAAAACATACGGCAAGCATGGGTTTTATCTACGTAAATGGTTTTGTTTTTTATCTGATTCAGCGGCGTAAACACATTGGCATAACCTCTATCTCCGTTGAACTTATGCAGAGTGTTTGTATTGACAGTAAGGGTCCTGAGTGCAGCATCACTTGCATTGTTGGCTATGAGGTCATAATAAATAGGAGCATCATCACTCACTTTCTTACCAATGATAGCCACATATACCTTGTCGTCAGGAAAAACAGAATTGTTCACTATCTCAATAGGAATTTTTTGTGCATGGACTTTCAGAATTGCCACGCAGAATAACGTTAAAAACAATAAAATACGATTTTTTTTCATAATAGTTAATTTTGAATTATTAGTACTCAATTTTCGCAAATGGGGAAGTTAAAGAATTTAAAGAAGTTAGAGAAGTTAAAGCCAAATGCTTTACAGCTAAATTTTCAACCCAAAAGGCTGTTGGCTATAACTTCTAACGACCGAAGGGAGTGATAACTTCTTTAACTTCCATAACTTCCGAACTTGCTAAAGTTCTATTATTAGATTATAGAATATAGCAATGTTACAGCTCGACCCGTATTTTTTTAGCAATGGAATCTATTTTCATGATGTAGATACCTGCCTTCATTTTATCCAAAGACATGGAATATTTGGCAGAATCTATTGTCTCGCAACGTATCAGTCTTCCGCTTACATCATAGATAGTCAATTCTTTACCTTTTGCACCTGTCACGATGATGGTATTGCCCTCTTTTCTGAGGTTCATCCCAGAGAGACTTTCGGTGTTTACGATGCCAGAATAGACTGACGGACTAACGAATTTCCACTGTTGCGTATTGGTGCCATTGTTGTCATATAGCTTTATCCACTCGCCATTGTCCTTGCTCGAGCTCGGTATCTCTATCACTTTACCACTAAGACGTGAAACAAATTGATAATAACCATCACCCTTTTCGACAACGATGAACTGTTGATTCCTGTTGCCGATATATTCATAGAGTTGCACCTGGGCGCCATTGTCTTTCGACCAATCGGCTACATCCATACCTTGCCTTTTGTTGACTGAAGTACATATAGAATAAACACCTTTTTCACCACCAATCTCTGTCAATGTCCATATCTGCGTTGCATCTATGTACTCATCATCATATTGAACGATGGCTGTATTATTGTCTGTGTTGTTGTTGTCCAAATCAAGAAACTTACCACTGTTGCGGTTTTGCAACTTATAGTCACCTGACAGTCCACTCTTTCCGTATGCCTCAACCTTCAACGAAGACATCTTATCATTCCATTCTTCACCAACGAAACTCTCAGAGGCTGTGTATGACTTACTTTTGCCATTGAAATTGTCATCCTCATAGATTGTAACCTTGAAACCAGGAGTGACCTTCAAAGAACTCATATCATTGTCCTTCAGATTGTAAAGCCCCATTCGGCTGAGGTTATATGTGCCTTCAGAAAGGGTCACTGCTTTACCCTTATAGCCTTTATCGGTATACAATGTAACTGCAGAAGCCTCGTCGTATCGGTTCTCAACCACGGCCCACTGTTGTGTGTGGGAGCCATTGTTGTCGTAGATTTTTATCCATTCACCATTTCCTTTGCTTGATTGTGGAATCTCTACCACTTTACCACTGTTACGAGCTACAAGTTGATAATAGCCTTCACCACAGTCGTAGAGAATAAACTGTTGATGATTATTACCCAAATAGTCGTATAGTTGCACCTGAGCTCCGTTTTCCTTAGAAAAATCAGCGACATCCATACCTCGGTTCTTATTACCATAGGAACAGATGGAGTAGACACCCTTACCATTCATCACCTCTGTAAATGTCCACGTCTGAGAGGCATCTACACCCTCGTCATCAAACTGGACGATTGCGGTATTGTTATCAGTCTTGTTATTATCCAAGTCAAGATACTTACCACTGTTGCGGTTCATGATTTTGAAGTTACCCGATAGACCGCTCTTACCATTTGGTTCGATCTTTATTGATGATACTTGCTTGTTCCACTCAGAACCCATATTAGCAGTAGAAGCTGTGTAAGATTTGCTCTTCCCGCCGAATCCATCATTCTCATAGACAACGACTTTGAAACCACTCTTCACCTTCAACGACGATATATCATCGTTTGTTATCCCATATGATTGTAATGAGGACAGCAAAAACTCTCCTTCTGGTAAGTCCACAGCCTTACCTTTGTAGTCGATATCAGAATAAAATGTTGCCACAGGATTATCGGTGTGTTTCGATGGAGGTTGTATCCCAATGAGCACATCTTGATTCATGGAATAGCCGTCTTTTGAACTACTTGCACCCATGCCACTATTGTCGTTAGGGTTCAAAACGGATAGTTTGAAGTAGCCGTTGCACATTCCTCCCCATCCCCAATTGATATGAAAAAGACCGTTTCCATCATATCCATCACATACAAATGCATGTGCTCCACCACTTGATGTGCCTGCATAGAGGACCGGCCGGCGCTCTGCCAATTCTCGATATATCAAACTTTCCCATGCTTCGTTACTATAATTGTTACGAAAAAGATGTTGAATATTTCCATCGTAACCGAAGTTGTTCTTTAAGGCATTCTCCACTTCTGTAAAACTTGATCCAGTTCCATCAGGTCCATAGCCAGACTTAATGGCCTGCCCTACATATTGCATGAGTACAGCGACAGCAGTTGCCGAATGATCTGATTGACCATCACGATAACTGTCATTCATGCTTTTCCAATCGAAGACAACAGGTGTTAGTTCGTTTTCCGTGTATCTCCTATTATTATATGTAAACGAATGCTCTGAAATATTAGTGGTAGCAGATTTAGGCCATTGATGATAATACATCACTTGTGCAGCAGCTGTACATACGCAACCTGTGTAGCATCTGCGCCCTTCAACTAACGGACAGCGATCATAATAAGGACTACCTTGATTCCAGGTGCAAGATAGAAGGGGAGAGATAGCGCTATTGGCTTCACGTCGTCCATTATCATATAATGTGGTACTTGACGCTTTGACAGACGATGTGGATTCCAACGAACCTATCACATGGGCATAATAACGAAGCCATTCGCGCATATTATCTGGTATTTCATCTGCATTAAAACGACCTTTATCCGAGTAAGCAAGGATCTCCGCTGTTCGGTCATCTCCCGAAACAATAACAAAACCGTTATCATCATTGGTATTAAATACATAATACGGCATTGCTTGTGCTTTAGTCTTGCCTCTCACTTTAAAAAGGTTTTTTACATCTTCAGCTATAGTCTTACCATGCTTACTTGCAAAGTTTACTGCTTTCTTTCGCGCAGTACTCTGTGTTATAGGCTCAGCCCAAAGCAATGTAGCAACGAAGAGTAATAAAATGGTTAATAAGTTTTTAAATCTCATAAGTCTTTAGTTTTTGTATTAAACAATTATAAGCGTCTTTATTAGCATCAAAATCTAATTTTGAATATTTCTTGAGCTACCTTTATCACATAAATTCCTGAAGGTTGGTCATAGATGGATATTGAGTCTACGTTCGATAGAACCCTCTCGCAACGTATCAGTCTTCCGCTTACATCATAGATAGTCAATTCTTTGCCTTTTGCACCTGTCACGATGATGGTATTGCCCTCTTTTCTGAGGTTCATCCCAGAGAGACTTTCGGTGTTTACGATGCCAGAATAGACTGACGGACTAACGAATTTCCACTGTTGCGTATTGGTGCCATTGTTGTCATATAGCTTTATCCACTCGCCATTGTCCTTGCTCGAGCTCGGTATCTCTATCACTTTACCACTAAGACGTGAAACAAATTGATAATAACCATCACCCTTTTCGACAACGATGAACTGTTGATTCCTGTTGCCGATATATTCATAGAGTTGCACCTGGGCGCCATTGTCTTTCGACCAATCGGCTACATCCATACCTTGCCTTTTGTTGACTGAAGTACATATAGAATAAACACCTTTTTCACCACCAATCTCTGTCAATGTCCATATCTGCGTTGCATCTATGTACTCATCATCATATTGAACGATGGCTGTATTATTGTCTGTGTTGTTGTTGTCCAAATCAAGAAACTTACCACTGTTGCGGTTTTGCAACTTATAGTCACCTGACAGTCCACTCTTTCCGTATGCCTCAACCTTCAACGAAGACATCTTATCATTCCATTCTTCACCAACGAAACTCTCAGAGGCTGTGTATGACTTACTTTTGCCATTGAAATTGTCATCCTCATAGATTGTAACCTTGAAACCAGGAGTGACCTTCAAAGAACTCATATCATTGTCCTTCAGATTGTAAAGCCCCATTCGGCTGAGGTTATATGTGCCTTCAGAAAGGGTCACTGCTTTACCCTTATAGCCTTTATCGGTATACAATGTAACTGCAGAAGCCTCGTCGTATCGGTTCTCAACCACGGCCCACTGTTGTGTGTGGGAGCCATTGTTGTCGTAGATTTTTATCCATTCACCATTTCCTTTGCTTGATTGTGGAATCTCTACCACTTTACCACTGTTACGAGCTACAAGTTGATAATAGCCTTCACCACAGTCGTAGAGAATAAACTGTTGATGATTATTACCCAAATAGTCGTATAGTTGCACCTGAGCTCCGTTTTCCTTAGAAAAATCAGCGACATCCATACCTCGGTTCTTATTACCATAGGAACAGATGGAGTAGACACCCTTACCATTCATCACCTCTGTAAATGTCCACGTCTGAGAGGCATCTACACCCTCGTCATCAAACTGGACGATTGCGGTATTGTTATCAGTCTTGTTATTATCCAAGTCAAGATACTTACCACTGTTGCGGTTCATGATTTTGAAGTTACCCGACAGACCGCTCTTACCATTTGGTTCGATTCGCACCGAACAAGCCTTATCGTTCCAATCCCCACCAACAAAAGAAGCGTCTGTTGTCCAACTCTTTGAATTACCAGTGAAATCAGCATTCTCATAGAGTGTAATCTTGAAGCCTTTTGTGACCTTCAACGATGATATATCCTTAGCACTAATGCCATACATGGCGAGTTCTGCCTGAGTGTAGCTACCCTCGCCCAATGATTTTGAATAACCACGATAGTCGGAATCTGCATAAAGAATTGCTATATTGTCATCGCACTTTTTTGTACCAAACACACGTAGCATCCTCGTTGCCCACTGATTAAGATTCCATGTTTCATCGTTATAAAGCCAAATAAAACCTCCGCTCACTCCATTATTTTTCTTCCATGACTCCATCTGAGCTACGCATGCATCTACACCACCTTCTTGGTAATTCATTCTTCCTGCATGGACAGCTCTGTTACCTAAATGCCAGTCGGATGGATTGTTTCCTGCTCCGCCTTCATAACACTGTATAAGTACCCTATCACATCTATCGCCCAACTGAGAAACAAGATTTTCCCAAAAACTACGGTTCGTATATGGCGCGATAGTTGTTTTATACCCCAATTCATACATCATCTGGTGGAATTTAACAGCCGTTGCGACATCGTAGCAATGCTCATCATCGTTGTTTACAGCATCAATCTCTGGAATGGCATTTTTAAGCGCTTTAAAATTCTTATACAAGATGGTACCACTTCCTACACCATGTCTATTAATAAGTTCCTTGATGCGACTAAAAGACTCGTTACCCCAACCACCTATACATATTTCTATTCTACTTATGGTTGTTGGTGCCTGTTTTAGTTTTTTTATGTCAGAGACATAGTTGGGTTGCGTGTTACCAAACACATACTTTCCATCTTTGCATACCGTCTCGCCATCTGTAGTCAGTGTACCATCGGGCTCAACGTTGATATTGAAGAGAATGATGTATGTGAAACCAGAATTGCGTAATTTCTCGATGGTACCGGGACGTTCACGTCGGATATGTCCACCTACATACACGCCAGTGGATTGGGCAATAGTTTTGCTCACTCCCGAAAATACGAGAATGAGCAATAAAAAAAGAGTTTGTTTCAATGTATTCATGCTTTGTACTTTTTGGAAAAACGTGAAACAAAGTTGTTAGTCATTCCAAATGAATCCACCTTCGCCGGTGTCCGGTCCTTCTTCGCCACCTTCGCCGGCAATATTTTCATCAGGATCGACTTTGTTGTAATCATAAAGCGATGCTGATTGTAATAAAGCATCATCATTATATATTTTTATATTAATGATTATCGGTTTTATATATTCCTTTTTCATTGTTGCTTTTTTTATTTGACTACATATTTTTTTCCATTCACGACATAAATGCCCTTTGACAGATTATTCAGATCGGCGGCATTGTTTTTCATAAGCACTCCGCTGATGCTATAAACTTTGCCAGAAGTGTCTCTATTCAAGTCATCTTCCTTTACTGTTTCTATAGGAGTGATACTACTATCATCAAACAAACTTAAAGAAAGTTCAGGAGCTTTCGCGTAACTATTATCTTTTTTATGAAACCACCCACTGAACCCACGGATACCGTATTTTTGACCAGCTGTATAGGGATAGAGTTTCATCGTGCCGTTATGGGACTGAAAGAAATAATCATCGGTTGTTATTCTACCTTGTGAATCCCCCACAATGCCCGTGCACTGAACAAGAGAACCTTTAAGCACATATTCATCATAGGATGCCTTATCTTTAAATGGTATCGCATCAGTATTCACACTACCATCAAAATCCTTTACCGACTTTAACATATCCTCAGCAGAATATGTTTTTACAAGCGTCCAATCCCCATCATTTCCACTTACTCCAGATGCAGACCAGCGGTAGTTCAAATCAACATTTCTAAACGTATAAATACCATCTTCTGCAATATCTTTTGATCTCATCTTAACAAGGAATGTCTCACATAAATCAAGCGGATAAGCATCAAAATCGGTGTAATGGAGAAACATGAAAGTCTTACCCTCTTTCCAATAGCCGCGGTATACACCCATTGTGAAATTATCACCTTTAGCCTCGCTATCATTATTGGTAAGCCCATTCACTATGATGCGTGCATTGTGAGCCTGTTGGGCTTTATAAGCATCACCCCACAAACTACAATATCTGTAATTCACTCCAAAAGGCAGACAAATGGTGTTCCAACCCACCTTAAGTGTTCTGTGCAATCTTACTATCGCATGTTGCTGCGGCACATTAATATATTTTGTATGATCACTATATAGGTCTTTTGTGAGAAGACGCTGAAACTCAGACCCATCATTCATATAGGTCAAAAAACCAGTTGTCTCAGTTTCCTCCCAGTTTTCTGCTTTATTAGCAAAGATTACAGTTGTCATATTTGGATCCAGCCCTGCAAACACGCTTTTATTTTTAATATTTGCATATTCGTCCGTTTCCCCTTGTAGGCACGTAGGAGCCTTTACACTGTTCACTGTGATAGTTTTCAACTTTATTTTAGCATCACCAGTAGAAGCAAATGCACCATCTCCTATTTCAGTAAACTGTGCAGGAATATTCAAATCGGTAAAAGAACAAACATTTTTATTCTTATCCGTTCCATCATGTCCATCTTGTCCGTTGCAGCCAAAAAACAGATAAGCAGGAATCTTCTTTTTTTCCCCATTGGCATTGGCTGCATAATTCTCTAACACACCATTAACAAATTCGTTGGTCATGGATCGACAGTCACCAAATACACCAGTTTCAAGATAGGTTATCTTAGCTTTATCCATGCCTTCAAAGGCATTCAACTGTTTGCAGCCCCTAAATGCATTTTTATATATTCTAAGTTTATCCTGAGTTTGCATTATCTTTATCTTTGCCAGTTCATCACATCCTCTGAATGCTTCAAAACCAATCTCCAAGCCACCATTTCCTTGAATATTCAGTCCGGTAACTTTCACTCGATTATAAAAAGCCTGATCTCCTATTTTCGTTACTGAGTTGGGTATCTCAATAGCCATTTTATGGTCTGCTACTAAGTCAGAGAATTTATCACGATTTCCTTCATCTGCGCGAAAAGCATTGTCTTTTATCTCTGTAACATTCTTTATCAATCGGTTTATATATCTGGTACTCAAGCTATAACAATTGGAAAACATATATTTTCCAACTATATTCAGCAAGGGTATATCCGTTACCGCATCATCTGTTATATCTACGGGTTTGCTCATCTTATCGCTCCATATAGTTATACTTTTCAGATTATCAGCATTAGCGAAATACCTTAGACAAGCATTATCCCCATTTCCTACTTTAATACCATCTTTAGGCAATTCCAACTCTACAACTTTATGCATATCCATGAAATAGCTATCATCAGTATATGTATCACGTATATACTCGCGCAATTCGAGATATTTGATGTGCTCACGTATCTCCTTCCACGCTGGAAATTCACCTCCCTCCAATATGTTTAATTGTCCACTTTTATTTCTTCCTTTCCCATTGGCAAATACAATACCATAAATTCTATCCAGATTTACCTTATTATCGGCTGTTTTGTACAATGTATAATTCCCACCAGTTTCATCCTTTACAGTCTTTCCATCAATAAGATCTTTCAGTCCGTTAACATAAACATTATTCTGAGTATCAAAGCTTACCGCAATATAATTAGACCATGCTTCCGGGTCACCATTCTCATTGGAAAGCCGGATTTTGTAGTAATAAGTGTCCGCTGAAGCCTGTATCAAGCACAAAGCGAGCAAGATCATTGATAAAAGTATATTTTTTTTCATATCCATAATTCCGCAACACTATTATTAATTAAACTTTTAAAAGACCTTAGCAACAAAAAGTTGCCCAGGATTATGTCATGTCAGAAGTTTCACTTATCTTAGTGTTGCATTTAAAAAACAAATAAAACTCTGAATGACATGGCAAAAATTCAAATAAAAAATCTGAGAAACTCACTCCTTTCTTTTTAGTTATTATTTATTGAAGTTTCGCAAGTTTTGCCCCACACGCCCTGAAAGGGCAGAAGCTCTTAGCCCAGGGCAGCGCCCTGGGTTATTTTGGACGCAAACCTGTCGCCCTGTAAGGGCAAAAGCTTTAAAACTCC